>JAEEGG010001354.1_pt1 | contig 66995 bp, 54 predicted proteins | sample 9134161 | NCBI WGS metagenome assembly JAEEGG01 (sample SAMN16246543, study PRJNA631951) | gut metagenome | biome: gut microbiome; feature: rumen; material: CR-attached | host: Bos | place: Iran: Karaj | collected 2018-10
ATTTAGCTGCTGCCTAAGCTTTTCAAAATCCTTCGGGAATACGAGCACTTCAACGGTTCCGACCATATCCTCAAATGTGAGGATTGCCATCATCGCGTTGTTTCTTGTTGTCTTTACCTGCTTCGCCGCGATCATGCCGCCGAGAACGACGGGAGAACCGTCGATAACGGCAGGCTGTCCGGTCTCCTCATCGAGCTCGAAATCGGAGGTCTTGCAGGTGCTGAACTTCTGTAATAACGGCAGGTACTCCTGCATCGGATGACCGCTGACATAAACTCCGAGAACTTCCTTCTCGAAAGCAAGCCGCTCCTCCGGGCGGAATTCGCCGCAGTTCGGGAACGTAATCTCTTCGGGGCGCTTCTCGGGCTCCATCAGATCGAACAGCGAGAACTGTCCTTCCACGTTCTTCTTAGACTCGAATGCCTCACCTTCCATGATGCTGTTATACACCTGCATCTTCTGCTTTCTTGTGCCGGGAAGACTGTCAAGGGCTCCTGCCTTGATGAAGTTTTCAATGGCCCGCTTATTCACGCCCTTCGGCGTCATCCGCTTGATGAAATCCTTCAGGTTCGTGAACGGTCCGTTGGTCTGCCGCTCCTCCACAAGGGCATCGATGATCGGCTTGCCGAGTCCCTTGATCGCGGACAGCGCGTAAAGAATCGCCGAGCGACCGTCCTCCGTCTTCGTCACGCCGAAGGCACTCTCACCCTGATTGATGTCCGGCGGAAGCATACTAACGCCGAGCGGTTTCAGATTCAGGATATAGCCGGCTAATTTGCCGGAGTCATGCAGCACCGACGTCATCAGCGCTGCCATAAATTCCACGGGATAATACTTCTTCAGGTAGGCGGTCTGGTATGCCACAACCGCGTAGCAGGCCGCGTGGGATTTGTTGAAGGCGTACTTTGCGAAATCCGTCATCCTATCGAAGATACGGTTCGCAACCGCTTCGGAGATGCCGTTCGCCTTACAGCCCGGAACGCCCGCATCCGCATTGCCTTCGATGAAGTAGATGCGCTCCTTCGCCATAACCTCGGCCTTCTTCTTACTCATGGCACGGCGCACCAGATCGCTTCGTCCCATGCTGTAACCGGCAAGGTCACGGACGATCTGCATAACCTGCTCCTGGTATACGATACAGCCGTATGTCGGCTCTAATATCGGCTCGAGCTGCGGACAGTCATAGGTCACTGCCTCGGGGTGTTCCTTTCCGGCGATATACTGCGGAATGAAATCCATCGGGCCGGGCCGGTACAGGCTGATTCCGGCGATGACTTCCTCGAGATTCTTCGGCTTCAGTTCCTTCATGAAGCTCTTCATACCGCCGCTTTCAAGCTGGAAGATACCGTCCGTCTTACCGGAGGAAATCAGTTCGTAAACACCGGGGTCGTCGTACGGAATATCCGCCATCCGAAACTCCGGCGTATGTCTTCTTACAAGGTCCTCCGCATCCTTGATAACCGTCAGGGTACGGAGCCCTAAAAAGTCCATCTTCAAAAGGCCGAGCTCTTCGATGGTCGTCATCGTGTACTGCGTCGTGACAACACCGTCGGCGTTACAGGAAAGCGGCACGTATTCATCAACCGGCGCATTGGAGATTACGACACCCGCCGCGTGCATCGAGGTGTGGCGCGGCAAGCCTTCAAGTTTCCTTGAGATGTTCACCAGCTCTTCAATCTCCGGATCGCTTGCCACAAGATCCGCCATCTCGCGGTTAATCGTGAGCGCCTTGTCGATGGTCATATCCAGTTCATTCGGAATCATCTTCGCGACTGCATCCGCGCGGGCATACGGCATATCCATGGCACGCGCCACGTCACGGAGCACGCTCTTCGCTCCCATGGTTCCGAAGGTAACGATCTGCACAACCTGCTCATGTCCGTACTTCCGGTTCACGTAGTCGATGACCTCCTGCCGTCTCTCGTAGCAGAAGTCGATATCGATATCGGGCATCGTGACACGTTCCGGGTTCAGGAAACGCTCAAAGATCAGGTTATAACGGATCGGGTCGATATCGGTAATCTTCAGGGAATAAGCGACGATACTGCCCGCGCCGCTGCCCCGTCCGGGACCGACCGGAATGTCATGCTCCTTCGCGTAACGGATGAAATCCCACACGATCAGGAAGTAATCGACAAATCCCATGTCGCGGATAACCCCGAGCTCATACGAAAGCCTTTCCGTATGCTCCTGCCAGGTATCCGGATAACGGACTTTGATGCCTTCCTCACAAAGCTTTTTCAGATATTCATAGGCGGTATAACCCTCCGGCACGTCGAACCGGGGGAGTTTATACTTGCCGAATTCAATTTCGATGTTACAGCGTTCCGCGATCTTCGCGGTATTGTCAAGCGCCTCTTCGGCATACGGGAAGAGCTTACGCATCTCCTCTTCGGACTTCAGGTAATACTGCCCGCCGTCATAGCGCATACGGTTCTCGTCGCTGACCTTGGCCTGCGTCTGGATGCAAAGGAGCACGTCGTGCGCGGATGCGTCATCCGCAAGGATGTAGTGCACGTCGTTGGTGGCAACCATCGGAATGCCGGTCTCTTTATGCAACTTCAGAATGCCCTGATTGACCGCCTTCTGGTCCGGGATGCCGTGGTCCTGCAGCTCGAGGAAGAAGTTATCCTTCCCGAAGATATCCTGTAAGGCAAGCGCGCGTTCCTTCGCCTCGTCATAAAGGACGACGCGGAGTGCCGTCGCAACCTCGCCGGCAAGACAGGCGGACAGCGCTATGAGTCCCTCGTGATACTGCTTTAACAGTTCATGGTCCACACGCGGCCGGTAGTAGTAGCCCTCGGTGAAGCCCTTCGAAACGATCTTCATCAGGTTGCGGTAACCCGTGTCATTCTCCGCAAGGAGCACAAGGTGGTAGTACCGCTTATCCGTAATCGTGCCTTCGCGGTCAAAACGGGAGCCGGGTGCCACATACACCTCGCAGCCGATGATCGGTCGGATTCCCGCGTCGCGGCAGGCTTTGTAGAAATTAATGGCGCCGTACATAACGCCGTGGTCGGTAATCGCGAGGCTCGTCATGCCGAGTTCCTTCGCTCTTGCGACCATCTCCTTAATCTTTCCGGAGCCGTCCAGAAGGCTGTATTCGGTATGTACGTGCAGGTGTGTGAAACTCATAATATAGCCTCCTTTTCTCCTTCAAAATCCGTCTGCAGCAAGGTAGACCCCATACAGAATTATTATAGCATAAACACGGCCAATCATAAAGCAGTTTTTTCGTGGCATTTTACGAAAAAACGCCATGGGCCAGGCCCACGGCGTTCAAGTGTTTCTTTCTTACGAAAAATGCAACGGCAACTATATTCTACTCCTGTAGAACAACTCTTCTACCGGTCTGCGAGGAAATTCTCGATTCCCTTCATGGCAGCTTCCTCATCGGGACCGTCTACCGTAACGGTAATATCGGTGCCGGCGGGAATCGCCAGACTCATCATTCCCATAATGCTCTTCGCGTTGACTTTCTTGTTCCCACACTCCACATAAATACTGGAATCATAACGGCTGGCTACCTGTACCAGAAGGGCAACCGGTCTTGCTTCCAAACCGCTCGGGATGCTGATTGTGATGTTCTTTGAAATCATATAATACGTCTCCTTTGCTCTGCCATATTACACAGTTTCTGCAGCCGATGGTTCACTCCCGACCTTCCAAGCGGGGGCTTACACATCTCTCCCAATTCACTAAGCGTCGATTCCGGATGTGCAATCCGCAATCTTGCCATATCGGCCAACTCCTCCGGCAGACTCCCCAAGCCTACCGTATCGCGGAGAAATTCTATATCTTTGATCTGTTTTTCTGCTGCCTTCGCCACCTTGCGGAGGTTGGATATTTCAATGTTCACCTTGCGGTTCACATGTCCCCTTAAATCCCGCATGGAACGCTCATTCTCATACCGAAGAAGCAGTCCGTGCGCCTCCATGACATTCAGCATATCGGAAATGCTGTTGCCGTCCTTCAGGTAAAGGCACAGGTTGCCGCGACGTTCCGTGGTCTTCGGGACACACCCGAAGGACTCCATCTGCTCCGCCATGATCCGGCCCACCGATTCCTCGGGCGCCGCAATCTCAAAGTGGTAGGACTTCGTCGGGTCGTTCATCGTACCCGCCATGCAGAAAGCCGCGCGGAGAAAACTCCGCTTGCAACAGCTCTGGGACAGGATGTCTTCGGATAGAATCGTAAGCCCGTCCTCACGTTCCATACTCGTGCCGAGCCGCAGTTCTTTAAGAAGCTGCGCGGTCTCGTCCGCATCCGGAATCCGGACCGCGTATTCGGTCCTCCGCTGCCCTTCCGCCTTACGTGTCACTGCAACAAATCCAATATTAAATGACTTTTTCAAAAATGTAAAGACCTTTTTCGAAATCGCCGGATTTTCGGTAACAAATTCCAAAGAGCCGTCGGAAAGCATCCGTCCTTTATAGACAAAATAACCACAAAGCTCCGCCTTCCTGCAGTGCGCCGCCGAAGGGAGCTTTCCGATTAATTCATTTCTTACTTCCGCGGAAAATGACATGCGTTTTCCTTTCTTAAAACCCGAGGAATCGAACCTCCGGCTCCAACATAATTCCGAACTGTTCCATAACCTTCCGCTGCACCACAGAGATTAGCTGCATCACGTCCTCCGCCGTCGCGTTTCCCCGGTTGATGACGAAGCCGCAATGCTTCTCGGATACCTGTGCGTCCCCGACGCGGTAGCCGCGAAGGCCGCAGTCGTCAATCAGCTTGCCGGCGAAATAACCTTCCGGGCGCTTGAATGTACTGCCCGCGCTCGGGTATTCAAGAGGCTGCTTCTCTTTCCGCTTCTCGGAAAGCTCCGCTACTCTACCAGAAACCGCCTCCGGATCTTCGCTCTTTTTAACCGCGAACACCGCCGAAAGGACGGTGTAGCATTTGTCGTCGATATTACTGTGCCGGTAGGACAGGTCGAGTTCAGACGCCGGAACCGTAAGGATTTCCCCGCTTTTTGTAAGCACGTCGGCAGAAACAAGTACGTCCTTCACTTCGCCGCCGTAAGCGCCTGCGTTCATCACAACCGCGCCTCCGATGCTTCCGGGAATTCCTGTCGCAAATTCAAGGCCGGTATAGCCGTCGCGGCACAGGGCTTTCGCAAAGGACGAGAACAGACTGCCCGCCGATACGCGGAAACAGTCCCGTCCGTCTTCCGCAGTTCCGGTCTTCTCCCAGGAGTTCTCTTCCATGCGGATTACGATGCCCGGAACGCCGTCGTCCGAAACGAGAAGGTTGCTGCCGTTTCCGATGATATGGCAGGGCACGCCCGCCTCATCAGCAAGTGCTACGGTCTTTCGGATCTGCTCTGCGTCATCGGGAATGACATAGCATTCTGCCGGTCCGCCGATACGGAACGTCGTATGCTTTGCCATCGGCTCATCGAACAGAATCTGCTCCGGCCGGTAATAATTTTTTACGGTTTCCTTCCAGTCCAAATCCGTCTCCATTCCGTCACTGTTTCGTCAACGATTCTTTACGAATCAGTCCTTGATCACTCTGCCTTAACCATGCTGGCCGCGCCGTAGATTCCGGCGTCGTTACCGAGCTCGGCAAGCAGGAATTTCTTGCCCTGAAGGGCCTTTAAGATATTGTCGTTATAGTGTCTTTCAATCGCATTTAAAAGAATGCCGCCGGCACGGCTTACGCCGCCTCCGATGACAAATGCCTGCGGATCCGCGACTGCTGCCACATGCGTAAGCGCAAGCGCAAGATACTTACCAAGCTTGTCGGTCAGGTCAAGTGCCACCGCATCGCCGTTCTTCGCTTCATCGAAGATATCCTTTGCGGTAAGCGGCATATGATTCCGAAGCGCCGACTCCACGGTCTCGTCAAGAAGCAGCTTCTTCGCCATTCTTACGATACCGGTTGCGGACGCATACTGCTCCAGGTGTCCGTGTCCGCCGCATCCGCAGAGGTCGGTCTCATCGGGCTCTACGATAATGTGTCCGATTTCGGCTGCTGCGCCGTTGCTGCCGCATACAATCTTTCCGCCGAGAATCAGTCCGCCGCCGACACCGGTTCCGAGGGTTACCATCAGAATGCTGTCAAAGCCTCTGCCGCCGCCGAAGTACGCTTCGCCCAGCGCTGCGACGTTTGCGTCATTGCCGGTGAAAACCTTGCAGCCGGTCAGCTTTTCCATCAGCTCCCTGACCTTTACAATACCCCAGCCGAGGTTCGGACAGCGGTATACGGTACCGTCCGAAAGCACCGGTCCGGGTACTCCCATGCCGATGCCGAGAATGTTCTTCTTTTCGATCTTCTTTTCTTCCGCCTTCGAGAGAATCGTCTTCGCGACGTCCCCGATGATATTGGCGCCGTTGTCGGTACGGTCCGTGGGGATTTCCCATTTGTCGAGAAGCTTGCCGCCCTCTTCGAAGAGGCCGCACTTAACGGTTGTTCCGCCGATGTCTATGCCGAATATATAATTCATGACTGCTGTCCTTTCCGAAGGTTATTCATTACACGGTTATGCAGTTCCTTGGCTGCGTTATAACCCATCTTCTTCTGACGGTAATTGATTGCCGCCGCCTCACAGATAATGGCAAGGTTACGGCCCGGACGGATCGGGATGTCGTTGCAGACAACGCGGTTGCCGAGGAACTCGGTGTAGTTGTCCTCAAGGCCGAAGCGGTCGTAATCCTTTTCCTTGTCCCATTCTTCCAGACGGATGACCAGGTTGATGGACTGGGTTTCCTTAACGCTCTGTACGCCGTACAGCGTCTTGACGTCGATGATGCCGATACCGCGAAGCTCGATCAGGTGACGGGTAACATCGGGAGCGGAGCCCACCAGCGTATCGTCGCTGACCTTCTTGATCTCGACAACGTCATCGGATACGAGACGGTGTCCTCTCTTGATGAGTTCAAGCGCTGCCTCGCTCTTACCGATTCCGCTCTCGCCGGTGATCAGAACGCCTTCACCGAAGACGTCAACCAGAACGCCGTGAATCGAGATGCGGGGCGCAAGCTCCACCTGCAGCCAGCGTACCAGCTCAGCAACCAAAGCGGTAGTCTCCATTGCGCAGCCGAATACCGGAACGCCTTTTTCGATGGCGAGCTTCTTCATTCCGTCACTGACCGGAAGGCTCCGGCAGAAGATAATGCAAGGAACGCCGTATCCCATAAGTCTCGAGAAGCAGATGTGACGCTGTTCGGAATTCATCTCGTTGTGGTACATGTATGCGTATTCCACGTTACCGATCAGCTGAACGCGGTTCGGATCGAAATCGCTGAAAAACCCCGCGAGCTGAAGCGCCGGACGGTTAATCTCCGGCGTGGAAATCACCCGCCCCGTGATGTCAATTTCCGGGGTCAGATTCGTAAGGTGCATCTTCTCCGCCATTTTTGTTAATTCTACTGTGTACATATATGTCTCCTTCCAATCAATGTTCCTTTAAGTATTTCACGATTTCGTCCGCAACCTTCCGGTTCATACCGGGAAGCGCGGCGATTTCATCCGCGTCCGCCTTCCTTAAGCTGTCGATGCTGTCAAAGTGACGCATCAGCTCACGACGGCGTTTCGGGCCGATTCCCGGAATGTCGTCTAAGGAGGAATGCACCTGCTCCTTCGAGCGGATGCTCTTATGATATTCGATTGCGAACCGGTGTACCTCGTCCTGAATTCTCGTAAGCAGGGAAAAGCCTTCCCCTCTTACGGAAATCGGAATCTCCGCATCGCGGAAATAAAGCCCTCTCGTCCGGTGATTATCATCCTTTACCATACCGGCAACCGGAATGTCTAATCCGAGCTTTTCGATTACCTGCTCCGCGATATGGACCTGTCCCCGGCCGCCGTCCATCAGAATGAGGTCCGGATATCTGGTGAAACTGCTCTCCTTCTGCTCCTTCCGCTCTTCCATTCCGTGCAGGAACCGCCTCGTCAGCACCTCTTCCATGGAGGCATAATCGTTGGGGCCGTTCACGCTCTTGATGCGGAATTTCCGGTACTCGCTCTTTCGGGGCTTTCCGTCATTAAAGACGACCATGGAACCGACGCTCTGAAAGCCGCTTATGTTACTGATATCGTAGGATTCCATGCGGTGAATCTCCCCGAGTCCGAGAAGCTCCGCAAGTTCCGCCACGGCGCCTTTGGTGCGTTTTTCCTCCCTGGTAATCTTATCAAGATCCTGCCGTAATACCATCTGCGCGTTCTGCTTCGCAAGAGCGACCAGATGCTCCTTGCCGCCGATCTTCGGGACACGGATATGAACCGCCCGGCCGCGCTTTGCGGTAAGCCATTCTTCAATAAGTTCCCGGTCCTCCGGCTCCGTCTCCATCGAAATCTCCTTCGGGATATACGGCATGCCGTCATAATACTGTTTCAAAAATTCGCCGAGATAGGCGGCAGGCTCCTGCTGCTCGGCCTGTTCGAGATAATGATGTTCGCGTCCCACAAGCCTTCCGTTCCGCTCGAAGAATACGGAAATCACCGTATTATTGCCCTCCGAAGCCGACGCGATGACGTCGCGCTCCTCGGTTACCGAATCGTCCGCCTTCTGCTCCTGGTGAAGCGCTTCCACGCGTGCCATCAGGTCGCGGTATTCCGCGGCTTTTTCGAATTCAAGCTTCTCGCTTGCGGTGAGCATTTTCCCCTTTAGCATTTTAAGCACATCGTCGTAATCACGGGACAGAAACTTAAGTACCCGTTCCACCGATGCGCGGTAGTCTTCCTTACTGATTTCCCCGTTGCAGGGGGCGTCGCACTGCCCGATCTGGTGATACAGACACGGCCGCTCCTTTCCGATGTCCTTCGGCAGGGAGCGGTTGCAGGTGCGTATGCGGAACAGCTTTCTTATCAGCTCGATCATGCTGTTGATGGAGCCGGAAAGCGCATAAGGCCCGAAGTATCTGGCCTTATCCTTCTTCTGTTCCCTTGTGAGCAAAACCCGCGGGTAATCCTCTCCCACCGTCACCTTGATGTACGGATAGGTCTTGCCGTCCTTTAACAATGTATTATATTTCGGTGAGTGCTCCTTGATGAGGTTGTTCTCAAGCACAAGCGCCTCAAGCTCGGAGTCTACGACAATGTATTCAAACCAGGCGATCCTTCCGATCATCAGCTCGATTTTCGAGGAACGCCGGATGCCGGTCTGAAAGTACTGCTTCACCCGGTTCTTAAGAATCTTCGCTTTTCCGACATAGATAATCTGATCGTTCGCGTCGTGCATCAGATACACGCCGGGACGATTGGGAAGCTGTTTCAATTCCTTTTTCAGATCAAACTCTCTCACAGATTATCCTTCCGTGGCGGCTTCCGCGGTTTCTTTCTCCTCAGCCGGAGCAGCGGTCACATTTTCCGGGTTAGCGGTCCCATCGGCCTTGGCATCTTCGGAATTCTCCGCATTAGCCTCCGCACTCTCCGGAGTTGGCTCTCCCTTCACCTCGCGGAAGATTTCCATAAACTGCTTTCCGGTAATGGTCTCTTTCTCAATCAGGAATTGTGCGGCGCGGTCGAGAATCTCACGGTTCTCCGAAAGCATTGCCTTAGCCTTCTCATAGCATTCCTTCATCACGAGACGGATTGCCTCATCAACCTTGGCAGCCGTTTCCTCGCTGCAGTTCATGACCGAGCGTCCGTCCAGATACTGGCTCTCGACGGTCTCAAGCGCCACAAGTCCGAATTCGTCGGACATGCCGTACATCGTGATCATCTGGCGGGCAAGACGCGTCGCGCGCTCGATGTCGTTGCTGGCGCCCGTCGTGATCGAACCGAACACGATCTCCTCGGCAGCGCGGCCGCCGCAGAACGTGCGGATCATCGTCATAATGTCCTCTTTCGAGTTCAGGTACTTCTCTTCCTCGGGAACCTGCATCGTGTAGCCGAGAGCGCCCATGGTACGGGGTACGATCGTAATCTTCTGTACGGGTTCCGCATTCTTCTCAAGGCAGGCAATAAGCGCATGTCCCACCTCGTGAAATGCAACAATCTTCTTCTCTTCCGGCCCGAGAATCCTATCTTTCTTCTCCTTGCCGGCAAATACGACCTCCACCGACTCCATCAGATCGGACTGCTTTACTACGGTGCGGCCTTCCTTAACCGCAAGGATTGCGGCCTCGTTAATGATGTTCGCAAGATCGGAACCTACCGCGCCGCTTGTCGCAAGGGCGATTTCCTCGAGGTTCACGGAATCATGCATCAATACATTCTTCGCATGCACCTTAAGAACCGCAAGACGGCCCTTCAGGTCAGGCTTATCCACGATGATCCGGCGGTCAAAACGGCCGGGTCTTAACAGCGCTTTGTCAAGCACCTCCGGACGGTTGGTTGCTGCCAGAATAACGATACCTTTCGATGTATCGAAACCGTCCATCTCCGCAAGCAGCTGGTTCAGTGTCTGCTCACGCTCGTCGTTCCCGCCGCCGTAACGGCTGTCACGGCTCTTACCGATGGCATCGATCTCATCGATGAAGATGATGCACGGAGCGGCCTGCTGCGCCTGCTTGAAGAGGTCTCTTACACGGGATGCGCCGACACCGACGAACATTTCGACGAAGTCCGAACCGGACAGTGAGAAGAACGGTACATGCGCCTCACCGGCAACGGCCTTCGCAAGGAGCGTCTTACCGGTTCCGGGAGGTCCTACTAAAAGGGCACCCTTCGGAAGCTTCGCGCCGATTCTCGTATACTTTGCGGGATCATGCAGGAAATCCACAAGCTCCATAACGGAGTCCTTGGCTTCCTCCTGGCCTGCCACATCCTTAAATGTGACACCGGTTTCATTCTCCACATACATCTTGGCACGGCTCTTGCCGACACCGCCGACGCCGCCGATTCCGCCGCTCTTCGAGATCATGCGGAACAGAAGCCACATGACCAGATAAATCAGGGCGAAGGGAAGGATGTACGCAATGATAAAGTCCACGAAGGTCGAGCTCTTGTTGACGATCTTCCGTCCGAACTTGATGTTGTGGTCAAGAAGGAACTGCGGCAGCGACTCATCGTCCACGATACCGGTGTAATAATACTCCACAATCTCGTCCGGGGCGGTCACCGGCTTAATGATGATCCGGTCATAGTCCGCCTGGATCTCGACTTCCTTGACGTTATTGTCCTCCACCATCTTGACAAACTCGTCGTAGGTGATTTCCTTATGCTTCAGCGAATCGGTGTAGTTATTGATTGCCATGTAACCGGCGATAAATACCATAGTAACGATTATCGTAATGATAATCCGCGCGGCAAGACCTTTCTTTCCGCCGCCTTCGCCGTTTTTCTTTTCGTTGTCGGAATTATTCTCCACGTTTTTGTTCCTTTCTTTCCGAACTTATGCTTCGCAGACAATCCGGTCTGCCGGTTTCCTTCCGCCGTAACGCTTCGGCGGCAAGCCCGTCTACGGCTTCACGAAGCACCTTCGCGATATCGTCGTGAATGACCAAATCTGCCATCGAATCTGCGCTTGTCACGCTCTTATTGATCAATACAAGATGCTTTCCGCGGAAATAATGCACAAGGCCGGCTGCCGGATAAACAATCAGCGAGGTTCCGCCGATGATCAGCATGTCCGCCTTCTCGATGGCGCGGATGCTCTTTGACAGAAGCCAGTCGGAAAGCCCCTCCTCGTAGAGTACGACATCCGGACGGACCATGGCGCCGCAGGAGTCACACTTCGGGACGCCTTCGCACTTCATGACATAATCCGAATCGAACTGCTTTCCGCAGGACACGCAGTAATTCTTATGCACGGTTCCGTGAATCTCGTATACCTCTTTCGAACCGGCTGCCTGATGCAGGCCGTCGATGTTCTGTGTAACGATTGCCTTAAGCTTGCCCATCTTCTCAAGGTCCGCAAGGGCGTAATGCGCCGGGTTCGGCTTTGCCTCGGGATACACAAGGTACTTCTTGTAGAAATCGAAGAAATCCTCGGTGTGCCGCATCAGAAACGTGTGGGACACCATCTCCTCAGGGGAGCACTGGCGGTTCAGCTTCTGTACATACAGGCCGTTCGAACTGCGGAAATCCGGAATGTTGCTCGCGGTCGAAACGCCTGCGCCGCCGAAGAATACAATATTGTCCGTCTCTTTCATCCATTGGGTCAGTAAAGCCGTGCTCTCATCCATAGGTCAGTCCTCCTCTTCGATTTTCTTGCGGTAATTCATCGGGGACACGCCGTAATGCTTTTTGAAAAGCTTACTGAAATGGTACACATCCTCATATCCGACCATGGCGGATATACTGCGGATGTTGCCCCGTCCGTCCTCAAGCATCTCCTTGGCCTTCTCGAGGCGGACGTTGATCAGATAGTTGATCGGCGAATCTCCGGTCTGCTCCTTGAAAATTTTCGAAATGTACACCGGGCTTAAGTACATATTCTTCGCAATCTGGTCGAGCGACACATGCTGCGCGTAGTTCTCGTTTAAAAAGTTCAGAATGTTCTTCACCACGTAGCCCTTCGAGTAGCTCTCGAAGTTTACGCCTTCCGCAGCAGTCTTCTGATGTCCCTTCAAAGCGCGGAATATGAGAACAAGCATGCGCATCATCTGCGCCTGGATCATATAATAACGGCCCGGTTCGGAAGAGCCGTTCTCTTCGATAATCTCGTAACAGCAGCGGCTGATCTCACGCTTCGTTTCGCTTGTCAGCGGAAGGATCGGCGAATTGTCGGGAAGGACAATCCGGTTCTCCGGCATGTCGATCAGATGAATATCGGAAAAACCGCATACGAATTCGAGCGTCGGATCGGACGGGTCCGTTACGATGCTCTGATGCATTACGCCGGGGTTGCAGATGATCAGGTCGCCCTGCTTAACGTCGTAGGTTACGCCGTCAACGAAATACTGCCCCGTTCCGGCAAGCACGAAAGCGATCTCAATGATCTTGTGCGAATGATACCGGGTGAGACGGCTGTCCCGGACACGGCTGCAGTACCAGATAGTCGGATGCAGTTCCTGATAGGAAATGTCGGATAAGGTTTCTGCCATTTTGCGGCCCTCCGTTTATATATTCTCGATCTGCCAGTCAATCGGGGTTTCCCCGTGTTCCTGTAAAAACCGGTTTGCCTTGCTGAAATGCTTACAGCCGAAGAACCCGCGGTAAGCGGATAAGGGACTCGGGTGCGGCGCCTTCAGGATCAGGTGGTTCGGATTGTTAAGCATCTCCGCTTTCCGCTGCGCGGGACTTCCCCACAGCAGAAAAACAATCGGACGGTTCTCGCGGTTCAGCGCCTCGATGACCGCGTCCGTAAACCGTTCCCAGCCTGCGCCTTTATGGGAAAATGCGACATGCGCACGCACGGTAAGAAGCGTATTCAGCAAAAGCACACCCTGCTCTGCCCATTTGACGAGATAACCGTTGTTCGGGATGTAGCACCCGAGGTCGTCCTGCAGTTCTTTATAGATGTTGACTAAAGACGGCGGAATCTCCGTCCCCGGGCGCACCGAGAAGCACAGTCCGTGAGCCTGATTCGGCTCGTGATACGGGTCCTGGCCGAGTATCACGACCTTCACCTTCGAAAGCGGCGTCAGGCGGAATGCTGAGAAGATTTCGTCCTTCGGCGGGTACACCGTATGCTGCTGATACTCCCAGTTGACGAACTTCGCCAGCTGCTTGTAATAATCCTTCGAAAACTCGTCGCCGATTGCCGGCAGCCACTCGTCAATAGCCCCCATTGCTCTCCTCCGTTGCCTGGCCTGCTGTCTACAGCCGGACGCTTACGCCCCGTCCGCGCAGGTATTCTTTTACCTCAGAGATTTCCAGTTCCTTATAGTGGAACAGCGTTGCCGCAAGCGCCGCGTCTGCGCCGCCCTTGGTCAAAGCGTCGTAAAAGTGTTCTTTCGTACCGGCTCCGCCCGAGGCGATCACCGGAATCTTCACGGCGTCCGCAACCTTCCTGGTCAGTTCTAAGTCGTAGCCGTCCTTCGTGCCGTCGCAGTCCATGCTCGTGAGAAGGATCTCGCCGGCTCCGAGGCGCTCCGCCTTCTTCGCCCACTCGATTGCGTCAAGCCCCATGTCAATCCGTCCGCCGTTCTTGAATACGTGGAACGTTCCGTCATCGGAGCGCTTCGCGTCGATTGCGCATACCACGCACTGGCTGCCGAATTTGTCGGCCGCGCGGCTTATGAGTTCGGGATCCATGATCGCGGCGGAGTTCACCGCAACCTTGTCGGCGCCTTCCCGAAGAATCATCCGGAAGTCTTCAACGCTCCGGATTCCTCCTCCGACGGTAAATGGGATGAATACCGTCTCAGCCACCTTGCGGACCATCTCCGCGCGGATGTCGCGCGCATCGGAGGATGCCGTAATATCCAGAAAGACAAGCTCATCCGCGCCGGCAACACCGTAGGCCTTTCCGACCTCGACGGGATCGCCCGCGTCACGCAGATTCACAAAATTGATTCCCTTTACCACGCGCCCGTTGTGGACATCAAGGCAGGGAATGATACGTTTCGTAAACATAAAAAACTCCTTTTACAGGTTGCCGAAATTTCGAAGAATCGCCATGCCCACGTCACCGCTCTTCTCGGGATGGAACTGGCACGCGAAAACGTTGCCGGACTCAACCGCTGCATGTACCGTCGCGCCGTATTCGGTCGTAGCGGCAACGACACCCGGGTCGTCCGCCTGCAGGTAATACGAGTGCACGAAGTATACATAGCTGTGCTCCGGAATCCCGGCGAAGAGGCGGCTTTCCTTCGGGAAGGAAAGGTCATTCCAGCCGATGTGCGGAATCTTCCGTCCGCCGCCCTCGGGAAGTCTAACGATCTTACCCGGAAGGACCGACAGTCCGCGGACACCGGGACTCTCCTCGCTCTCATCGAACATCAGCTGAAGCCCGAGGCAGATTCCGAGGAACGGTTTCCCTGAGGCTACTACCTCACGGATCACGTCCGTAAGGCCGTAGGTGTCCAATTTGCCCATGGCATCACCGAAGGCTCCGACACCCGGAAGGATTACCTTATCGGCTTTCCGGATGACTTCGGGATCTCTTGTCACCGTATGGTCAAATCCGAGAGCGGCAAGCGCATGTTCTACGCTTCGGATATTGCCGGCATCATAATCTATGACTGCTATCATCGTTATTGCTCCTGTTTTTTCTCACTCTGTCCGTCGGCCGCCTCGAGTTCAAACCAGAACTCCACGCCGCCTTCGTGATTGATCACGCCGCACTTCTGATTGTGGGCATCCATCACGGCTTTTACAACCGAAAGACCGATTCCGGTACCGCCGTATTCCCGCGTTCTGGCCTTGTCCACTTTGTAGAATTTGATCCAGACTTTATCGAGATCTTCCTCCGGAATCTGCTCTCCTGTATTATACACGGAAACGCGCACGGTTGCATCTGTTTTTTTCACGGAAACCGCAATCTCTTTCGAGCGGCTGACGTGATGAAACGCGTTACTGATGTAATTGGTCACGACCTCCTCGACGCGGTACTCATCCGCCCATACATAGCAGGGTCCGTCGTCGTAAAAATGCACGGTTACCTCCTGCTGCTTCTGCAGAATTTCGGTGTCCCTCAGTACCCCGCGAAGTACGTCGAAGATATCAAAGCGGTCATACTCGAGCGCCTGCTCGCCGTACTCCAGCTGGTTTAACGACAGAAGCTTCTTAACGATGCCGTTCATCTTGGCAGCCTCGTCGATGATAACCTCGCAGTAGTAGTTCCGGCTTTCGGGGTCATCATTGATGTTGTCCTGCAAACCTTCCGCGTAGCCCTGGATCAGGGCAATCGGGGTTTTCAACTCATGGGATACGTTCGATATGAAATCGCTCCGCATGTTCTCGATTTCTTCCTTCTTCCGGATATCGTGTTCAAGCTCGTTGTTCGCTTTCTTAAGGTCGCCGATGGTCTCCTGCAGCCGTTCCGACAGCACATTCAGCGATCTTCCGAGCTCGCCGATCTCATCGCTCCGGTCCTCCGGACAGCGGGCTTCGAAATCCATGTCGCACATCTTCTCGGCTACGACGCACATTTTCTCAATCGGTCTTGTAACCATGCGGCACAGCAGGAAGATGATAATTGCCGCAACGAACAGAATACCGATGGCGACCTTCATCTGGAAATCGGACGCAATGGTTGTTGATCTGGTAATGCTCTGGTAGTCGATGCTCAGATACACGTAGTACCGGTCGCCGACATATCCGCACAGATCGATGTACGTGCCTTCCGTCTTCTCCTGCTTCACGGAGCTACGCTCTTCGCTTTCGCTTCGGCTCGTCTGAATGATCGAGCCGTTCTCGTCAACGCTCTCCATCTCGTAAACCTGGTAACGGTCCGTCTCACGAAGGATCTCCGCGTCCCAATGGCTGTCGCCGAACTTAATCTTCGCCTTCATCAGCTCGAGATCGATCATCCGGTCCTGCAGCTTACGTGTCGCATTTGTGTAAAGAGGATCCCGCACGAACGGGCTCTTCGCGTCCATGACAAGCACGGAAACGTTCTTGCCGCTCTGCAGACTGTTCAGGCTCAGGGTCGTGTCGTCCGTAAACTCGTCCGTCTGGGACAGCAGGACTTCAACGGCGTCGAACGTGCTGATCAGGTCATTCAGTTTCGATTTCAGGTAAACCTTCGGCAGCACAAAAACGGTGAGCATCCAGGTCCCGATCAGAATGCCGATCGTTACCAGAACGAATGCCGCCACCATCTTAATCCGAAGCGATTTTATCCTGCGTTCTTCCATTCCTTCTTACTCCGTTCCCCCGTGCTATAAAAACACGAAAAGCCCTGCGTCATGCACAGGGCCGTTCGGGGTTTGTCAATAATCGAATTTATATCCCATACCCCATATGGTTTTGATGTACTCGCCCTTCTCTCCGAGCTTGCTTCGGAGCTTCTTCACATGCGTGTCGATTGTCCGGGCGTCACCGAAATAGTCGTAATTCCAAACGTTGTTAAGTATCTTCTCACGGGACAGCGCAACGCCCCGGTTCGTAACAAAGTAACTGAGAAGCTCAAATTCCTTCACGCTCAGTTCGATCGGATTGCCGTCAATCGTTACCTGATGCGCTTTCTTGTCAATCACGATGCCGCCTGCCTCGAAATTGTCTTCTACAGTTGTAGTACGGCGTAAAATGGCATCGACCCTCGCCACGAGTATCTTCGGGCTGAAGGGTTTACTGATATATTCGTCCACCCCGAGCTTAAATCCGAGGAGCTCATCCCGCTCTTCGCTTTTCGCCGTCAGCATAATGATCGGCACCTTGGAGTACTGGCGGATCTCCTTGCACACCTGCCAGCCGTCCATCTTCGGCATCATGACGTCGAGAATCACAAGGTCGATGTTCTTCTTCTCGAAGAAGATCTCAACGGCCTTCTCTCCGTCCTCCGCTTCAATCGTCATATATCCGCGCTTCTGCAGGAAGTCACATACCAGTTTTCTCATTCTCGCTTCGTCATCCACGACAAGCACGCGAATCTCATCCATATCGGCTTCTCCTTAATGCCGCAGCCCTGTTCCGCCGCGGCCGGTTAATCTACGAAAAATGTAACAAAGTTCTATGGTGAAACTGTGAACAACCGGGAAAGAATCTGCGAACCCCTACGGAATTGTCTCCACCGTAACGCTCTCAATGAAGATTCCCGGGTTCGGGACGCATTTGGAAGTAACCTTGGCTTCCGAAAGCGCGTCCAGAACGTCAAACCCGTCGTACACCTGTCCGAATACGGTCTGATGGCCGTAAAGCCACGGAGCGCCGCCGTAGGTGTAGTAAAACTCCAGCTGCTCTTCGCTCAGCTTGGTGTTGTATGCCTCTTCAAGATAATCGGCAAATGTGATCTGATATCTCGCATCCAGCGGATCGCTCAGACTTCTCAGCAGATTGCCCTTCGTGACAACGATATAAAACGAACTCGTATTGGTGCCGTCCTCGGAGGCATCCGCCATGCAGAGCGCTCCTCTTACCGGACGGAGCTTGTCGGAGGTTTCCACCTCAAATCCGCCCCCGTAGATGCTCGACGTATAGCCCTGCGCAGTAGAGGACTGCACCAGATAATCGGCGATAATCCGCGCAAACTTCACGTTTTCATAACAGCCCTGGCTCGCAAGCGTCGTGAAATTCTCGACCGCCTTCGGGGCTTCGTTCGGAAACAGCTTGATGCAGATGGTTCCGTACTTCTTCACATTGATCTTAACAACGATGTCGCCGGATTTCGGTGTCTCGAACTGGTAGATGGTCTTCGCCTCATCGGAAAGCGCGGCCTCCTTCGGTCCGTAAGGAATCGCTGTCGGCGTTGCGGTCACCGAGGGCGTCGCATTTGTCTCCGCATCCGTTTTCTTCTTTTTCTTACCACAGGCGCTAAGAAGACAACACAAAAGAAGCATTGTTACCAGCAACAATGCCCTGCCGCGCCTGTTTTTCCAACAAATTCCATGCATGTCCGGACTCCTCCCGCTTCACGTCCGATTATACCATACTCCCCGCTATACCGCAAGTTATGAAGGGATTACAAACCGTTCCATTTCTTCATCCGTCAGGTCATACGGATCAATACCTTTTTCTTTTGCATATGCAATTATGGCTTTATAATCAAACCTAACATTACGAATCATCTTCGGAATTTGCGTAGTCTTCAGTGACTCTTTATAGCGTTTCCAATTATACTTCTTCGTCTGTCCACTCATATGTATACACCTCCTCTAATCGTCGGGCATTTTCGGCGGTAATAATAATCTGGAACTGATATAATCCATGCAACATTATCGCTCCAAATTTCTCCGCGTAGTACTCTTGCAGTCTTTGATTGACCACAGGACCGGTAAACTCACCGTCATACCCATATTCTCTGGATTTTGCCGCCGCTATAGCAAACAAATGTCCTCCGACGCCATAGTATTTCTTCTGGTCTTCACCAACAACTATCGGGTTGTTCCAAGGGGCAGAAACCATCCAGCGAGCAACCAAAGTCCCCATTTCCAAATCATTTTTGATGGCAATAAGACCTTGAATATCCACTGTTCCATGAACAACCAACGCATATATTTCATGATCTTTGGCTAGTTTATCCCAGGAAACATACCACCCTGTTCTCTTATTGAATTTCCGAAGAAAACTCTTTCTCCGAATTCGGATTACCTCCGTGTCGACCATCTCGCCGGTGACGGCGTCTTTAAGGCACGGGGTAATCAAATCAACGTCCACACAAATCATTTTTGCTCCTTTCGATTATATCATAAAACGTATTCTAATTCAACAAAATCAGCACTCGGAAAGCGGAACAATCAGCTCTCGGAAAATGGAACGGACCATATTGACATCCTGCGCTTCCGTGTGGTACAACGACGGGTGAAGGGGCACGTAAAACCACGCAAAACTGCGTATAAAACGTCGCCCAGCGCCATGCGAAACGGGAAGGAGAAGGTTATGGTTGCCATCGTTACGGGAGCAAGTTCCGGAATCGGATATGAAGTCTGCTTACAGCTATTACAGAAAGGTTATAAGGTTTACGGACTGAGCCGCAGAGGTACCGCGCCGGAGGGCGTAGAGGGACGGGCGGTCGACATCTCCGATGAAGCGGCGGTTTCCGCCTGCATTCGGGAGATTGCCGGCGTTGAGAGCTGCATTAACCTTCTTGTCAATAACGCAGGGATGGGAATCTCCGGTCCGGTTGAATTCGCGAGTGATGAAGACGTGCGCCGGATCATGGATGTGAATTTCCTCGGGGCGTTCCATGTGACCCGTGCAGTACTGCCCTACATGCGTGAGCAGAAAGGCGGCTCCGTCGTATTTACCAGTTCCGTAGCCGCGCCGATTTCCATTCCCTATCAGGCCTTCTATTCCGCAAGCAAGGCTGCCCTTCAGGCAATGGCTCTCGCGCTTCGAAACGAAGTACGGGATTACGGCATCCGGGTAAGCGTCGTGATGCCCGGGGATTCCGGGACAGGCTTCACCAATGCCCGCCGCAAGACTTCGGGAGGCGATGCGTATCCGCGCTGCGAACGAGCGGTGTCCTCCATGGAACATGACGAGCGGAACGGTATCGCTCCTTCGAAGGTTGCCGCGGTTATAGTCCGGGCAGGTACGCGCAGAAATCCGGCGCCGCTTTATGTCGCGGGCTTCCGTTACCGGCTTCTGCTTGCGCTTTATAACCTTCTGCCCGCACGCGTTGCCGTGTGGCTCGTCGGAAAAGTGTATTGAAGAATGTCATTTGCTCTTGCATTTCCCGCATTCGCATTGTATAATAATACTCGCCTTTGCACTTGTAGCTCAGCTGGATAGAGTAGCAGCTTCCGAAGCTGATGGTCGGGGGTTCGAATCCCTTCAGGTGCACGGTTAAAACGGAGTCATCACGAAAGTGACGGCTCCGTTTTCTTTTCCTATCAGGCCCGAGGGTCTATCCCGCGGAAATCCCCCCGCGCCTTACTCTTCCGCAGCGCTCTTAAGCGCTTCTTCGATTTTCCCGCGCAACGTGCTGTACCGGTACACGCCTTCGGAGAGGTATTCCTCCTCGGGGACTTCGCGTTCGTTGACCTCGTGTACCATTTGCAACAGCTTCTCTTCGTCCGGGGCGCACGAAACCGGGATCAGAATCAGTTCATGGACGCTTGACGGAAGAATGAAGAAGTCTTCCTTAAGCTTCTCGCGCACGCCGTCCATAAACGGAAGGTTCAGGATTGCGCCGGCGCCGAAATGGTTCATCGCGTTGGAAAGCACGTACATCGGAAGCCCGCTCTCATCTCTTCTCGCGAGGACGCCGTCTATGATTTCCTTTGTCTTCTGTTCCTTTTCCTCCCTCGTCAGTGACCGGTCCTCTTCAAGCCTGCTGATAAGCATGCCGGCGAGCACCTCTTCGATGGGCTCAAGCTTGGACGGAAACATGCGGAACGTATTCTGAAGCGCCAGTTCCGTCAGTCCCTTAAGGCCGATCCGCCAACGGGTTGCAATCACATAGTCAACGCGAAATGCCCCGACCTGTCCGCACTCTCTGGTGATCACGCACTCAAAGCAGACCGCCCAGTCATCGATCCGAAGGTGCGGTACCTCATCAAGCATGTCAAGATTCTTTTCGTAGTTCACAACACGAAAACCGATCTTCTCCTTAAGGCCTTCAAAGGAAAGGTCAATCCCCTCCGGCCACGGATTTCGGTTCTCGCGGTATACCTTAAGAACCGTCTCCACAATCTCTTCCATTCCCATGCCTTTTTTGTATTCGTCATAGAAGGTCTCGAGATAGATGCTCGGCATGATCTCATCCTCCCCCTCGCGGATCACAATGCTTTTATGCTCCGTCCGGTTGTTCTTCACAACGCTCCGAAGCGTTGCCTCATACGACTCTCCGAGCTGCGAAACCACGCGGTCCCGCACCTCCTCACAAAACTGTACAAAGTCCAAAAGGACATAGTTATCCCCTGTTTTCGGGCATACTGCTACCATAGCTTAACCTCCGTAAGTAATATCTTAAAATGTGAAAGTGTGCCGGACAATGTCGGCAGAAGCCCGTGTGGGGTGCGGGCACAGAAAAAAGAGTCGGAATGATCTCCGAGATGGGTCTATCGTATCATGTTCCGGGCAGATATGCAATCGGAATCCGGTCGTTTTGATGTAGAAAAATCGGCGAAATCTTTGTGAAATTGTTCCAAAAGATTTCGCCGGAAGCGTCCTACAGACAGAAAACGAGCCCGGTTAAAAACCGGGCCCTAAACCATATGGATTATTGCATCGAGGCGACGTGACTTGAACACGCGACCCCCACGTCCCTAACGTGGTGCTCTACCAAACTGAGCCACGCCTCGAAGTATGTCATGTATCCGCGAAGCGGATGGATGACCTACGCGCCGCACATCGGCGAAGCCGATTTCTAAATGTGCGGTGCTCCTTTGGCTCCCTTATGGGGAAAGCTGGAAATCAGATTTGAACTGACGACCCCTTCATTACGAGTGAAGTGCTCTACCGGCTGAGCTATTCCAGCTAATGTCATGTATCTGCGAAGCAGATGGATGACCTGCGCGCGACGCATCGGCGAAGCCGATTCTAAATGCGTCGTGCTACCCGTTGTCATATATTTGCGAAGCAAATGTATGACCTACGCACATCGCTCGGCGAAGCCGAATCTAATGCGATGTGCTCCTTCCAAAAGGAAAATCGAGGCGACGGGATTCGAACCCACGACCTCTGCGTCCCGAACGCAGCGCTCTACCAAACTGAGCCACGCCTCGATTTGCAACTTGCGTGCTTGTCTATTATGCAACAAGAAACCGGAAATGTCAACACTAAAATTTTCGTCAGTTTCTATGCCATTTTCCGCGCCGGTCCCGCATAATGCGCACGGTGCACGAGGATGCAAAGCATAACGAGAACCGCGACAAATCCGGCCTGGATTCCGAGCGCCAGAGCAACCTCTCCTCCGTCAAATGGGATATCGCCGTTCACAATGCGGACAACGCGCACGTACCAGTAAGCGGGAAGGAACTGCGCAACCCTAAGGACGCCGTTTCCGAGGAGCGCCTGGTCAACGAATACGCCGCACAGGAAGCACATGCCGAGCGAACAGAGCTGTGTCATCAGGCTCACTACCGTCTCACTCGGAGCGAATTCCGAGATGAACAGTGCGAGAACTCCCGTGAACAGTGAGAACACAAGGCTGTTCAGCACAACGAGCCACAGCCGTCCTGTGTACATCACGCCGTTCAGGGCACCGCCTGCCACTACGAAAATGAGCCAGATTACGCCGATATAGAGTGCGCTTGCAGCGAAAATCTGCATCGTATAGGAACTCGGACGGATGCCGGAGCAGTCGGTTCGGAAACGGATGTCCTTCTTACTCATCACAATAAGCGCCGGACAAAGCATGTTTAAGATGACGCAGAGAAGGATGTACGGCATGTACCGGAAGAAAATCAACAGCAGTTCAACAGAGTTTTTCTTCTCGGTTTCCTTCTGAAGCATCTCTACGGCGGGGCTGTCGGAAAGGGTCTTAACGGCCTCATTTGCAGCCTCCGGGGAATTGTATCCGAGCTTTCGGCAGGCACCGTACGTGTTGACGAATTTGCCGATCAGCATCTCGACATCCGCGGTGGCGTAGCTCTCATGAATATGACGGGTCTCGAGGAGGCCTGTCGTCTCTCCTGCTGCCAGCTTCTCACCGAACCCGGCGGGAATCGTTACCGCATAGTCGACGGTTGTGTAGTAAAGCGCATCCGTCAGATCGTCCTCGCTCGCAAGCGGCGGGATAATCTCATTTCCTTTTCCGAGAATTTCCGCAAGCGCACGGCTTTCGGCCGTATTGTCAAGATCTTCGACAACCATCTTCAGCTGCACCTTCTCCCAGGCGCTTTCGGTTGCCTCGCTCCTCGTCATGAGCATTCCCACAACGAAGAACAGCACGATGTAAATGACTGCCGACGGGAATCTGCTTTTCAAAATCTTGAGAAATGCCTTAAAGACTTGCATATTTCTTCCTCCTTGAGAACAAAACGCCGAGTACGACAAACAAGGCGGTGTAGATCACCATGCCGATGACCTTTGTGATGAACCGGCGGTAGTCGCTGTACATATTCAGACAGTAAAAGCTGTCCGAAATGATTGCCACCGGATTGAAACGGTTCACCCAGGGGGCCTTCTCGGCAAGAATGCCTTTGATGTTGCCCATCATGAGTCCGCTGAAGAAGCAGAGCACGAGGGAAAAGGAAAGCAAGATTGCGCTTTTAATCTCGTATTTTGCCCGGCCGATGGAGCCGCCGAAGAACCCGAGTGCCACGCCGAGACATCCGCTCAGAACGGCCGCCGCATACACAAGGAACAGGTTCCCGCCGAAATTGATCTGAAGCACAAACCGAAGAAACGTTACGCAAAGCACCATGCTGACACCCTGCGCGACGCAGCTTCCGAGCATCGCTGCGGAAAGGTGCTTAAACTTCGGGGTCGGCGAGCAGTTCTTTCTCGCGCCGAGCTCCGACTGGTTTGCCTGGCTGCTTGTTGCAACATGAAGTCCGGTCAGGGAGCCGCAGATGGCTACCATCGCAATCAGGTTATAAAAGTACTGCACATATACGTCCGGATTGTCCGCCGACGGGGAGACGTCCCTGCACGCGTCCACTTCTTTACTGAGTTCCTTTGCTACGTCCTGTACCTTTTGCATGTCGCCGGTCGCAATGGCCTGTCCGATCACGGCCTGGTACATATTGCAGCGGGATACGATTTCGTCAAGAATGGACTGCTTGATGCCTTTGCCGGCAACCTGCAAGCTCGCGCCGTCACCGGATACGATGATGCCGCTCACCTTTCCGTCGAAAAGCATCTCTTTCGCTGTCTCTTCATCCGTATAGGTGATGGTGAGTGTGGCATCCTCTCCTTCGCTGAGGCCTTTAAAGATCTCATCAAGGACGATGTTGTCCGAGGTCTTCACAACCGCAACCGGGATGGATTTGAACATATCGTTATTGGAATAAATGGACCCGAACGCGACCTTGAAGAGCGTCCCGAGTACAATCGGGAACAGCATCAGCCACATGATGAATTCTCTCTGCCTAAGGACCATTTTCAATTCGTATTTGAAGTTATGTAAAAACATGGTCTACTCCTTATTCCTTCGAATCGCGAAGTGCCTTTCCGGTAATTTCCAGGAAGACGTCGTTGAGTGTCGGAAGCTCCGAATATACGCGGCCGAAACCGAGCTCCGCCTCCTGCAGGACTCCGAGGATCCGGATCAGGTTATGGCGTCCGCCCGAGCAGCGAACCGTTAATTTGGTGCCGTCGTATTCGGTCTCGTAAACATGAGGACGCGTTGCGATCTTCTCACGGATTTCCTCCGGCAGCCCAAGAATTTCAATCGTTACGCTCTCGCTGTTTTTGATCATTCCCTTGAGCTCGTCCTTCGTTCCTTCCGCAACCTTCCGGCCCTTGTCCATGATTGCGATCCTTGTGCAGATCTGCTCCACCTCTTCCATGTAGTGCGAGGTATAAATGACCGTCGCGCCGTCGCGGTTCAGTTCCTGGATGCCTTCTAGGATGCGGTTACGGCTCTGCGGGTCAACCGCCACCGTAGGCTCGTCGAGGATGATAAGCTTCGGCTTATGAGCGATTCCGCAGGCGATGTTCAGTCTTCTTAAAAGACCGCCGGACAGCTTCTTCGGGCGGAAGTTCTCGAATTCCTCAAGACCGACGAATTTGATTGCCCAGTCGACGCATTCCTTTCGCTTCGCTTTATCAAGTACGTACAGTCCGCAGAAGTAATCGATGTTCTCCCGGACCGAAAGCTCTTCGATAACCGCGACGTTCTGCATGATCACGCCGATCTTGCTCTTCGTGTCGTAGCTGACCGGAGTCATCTCCTTTCCGAACACTTCGATGTCTCCTTTGTCGTAGGAAAGAAGCGACAGCAGGCAGTTGATCGTCGTCGTCTTGCCGGAGCCGTTCGGGCCGAGCAGTCCGAAGATTTCCCCCTCCTTGATCTCCAGCGAAAAATGGTCCAAAGCCACCAGTTCGCCGTAACGCTTTACCAGATTATCAATCTTTACTACCGTAGGTTTCATGTGTACCCTCACTTTCTTATACTAAAGCGGCACCCGCCGCCCGCACTTTCTGACATAAGAATAGCGCGGGATTGCTCCCGCGCCAAGTGTGTGGTGTCATGATTTGTCTGTGACAAATGTCACATTTTCCGCGTTAACGTTCCGCCCGTCAGGTTTCGGGAACGGTGCTCTCTGTCGGAATCTCAAAAAGATTCAGGAAGTCCGTTGCCGCTTCGGGGCCGACATAGATGCAGTACACATCCGTGATTACCCATCCGCCGCTATAGAGGTAGACGTTCATGCCCTTCCAGCCGAGAAGACTGTTATCGACCTTTGCGACAACCGTCATGGTGCCGATTTCCTTACCTTTGCAGAACTCCTGCGCTTCCGGGGATCCTTCCGACGGATGCGACTCGAAAGGAGTATTATCATCCTCAAAGGTAACCTGATACCCTTCCACTTCGGTCGTGTATCTGCCCAGATAGGAGGAGAACGGCTCGTATTCCTCCCGCTCGAAATGCATCGTGCCTTCAAAGAACGCATTCGGCATGTCTCTCATTTCGAAAATCGGGATGTCCGGATTCTTAAACAGCACGGCAAGCGCCTTCTCCGTCGTGATCTGCGTGCGTACCGTAATGTTCTGCCCGTTTCTTATAACCGTGAATTCATTCTCAGGCGTGATGTAGGTTGCAAGCTGCGTCGCGTTCTTAAGATCCTCGAAGCTGCCGGTCAGGTAAACCCGCGAATAAATGTCGTACTGTTCCGTTTCGGGATGCTTTACGGCAACCGCGTATTTCGGACTGATACTGGGGATTGCATAGACTTCGGCCGCTACTTTCTCCGGCGTACCCGCTTCCTGTCCTAAGGGATTCCCGTCTTCGTCTTCGTCCATGGACATATACATCGTAAGCTCACCGCTGCCGAGACGCTCCCCGACCCTCTCGCATTGCGTGAGCGCTTTTGTATAGTATTCCGAATCGTAGATCAGTTCTTCGTAATAGGCTTCAACGGGTCCGAGATTCGGATCATTATCCGGGTTCGGCTCCTCCTGCAGATTCGGATCCACGGTGGGTGTCACCGCTTCCTCCCCGTTACTTGCCGTACGCCCGGTCTTTCCGCCTCCGAGCATGCTCTTTATCATTAATCCGCCTCCCACAAGAACCGCTACTACCGCGATGCATGCGGCAATCTTCAATACCGACAGCATAACCGACGGCTTCTTAATCTCCTCCGCATCATCGGTGGCGGTCACATTGGTCGAAAACTGCGCAAAGAAGGACGGTTTCCTGCTCTTCCCGGCTTTACGGGCCGCATATTCCGCGTCGGCTTTCGTTACTTCGACGATAAATTCATCATCTATCTCATTCAGTGCGTCATACAAATCTTTTCCGTTCATCTGCTTCCCTCCAGGTGCTTTCTCAGCTTTTTCTTTAACTCGTAAAGCTGATTGCTGACATAACGTTCGTCCTTTGAAATCCGGTCCGCGATTTCCGCGACGGAACAGGAAAACCAGTACCGCTTCAGAAATATAAACCGTTTCTCCTTGGACAGGTTCCGCAGAAAAGACTCGATTTGGGCTTTCAGCTGTGCACGGTCCGCCTCCTCATGAAGCCGCTTATCCGGAATGCATTCGGAAAGCTCCTCATAAGAGGTGATGACCGCATCTCCCCCACGTTTCTTCGCCTGATTGTTGCGAAGGCGCGAGATCGAAAGATTCCGCGTGAGCTTCGCGAGATACGCCTTCAGGTTTCCGGGCCTTGTTTTCGGAATGCTCTCCCATGCGCGCAAATAGGTGTCGTTCACGCATTCCTCGGCATCCTGGCGGTCCCGGAGAATTCCTTCCGCGATTGTATGCAGATACGCTCCGTACACGCGCTGCGTCTCGCGTATGGCATCCTCCGAGCCGTTTCGGAACAGCTCGATAATATTCTCTTCCGGTGCTAACTTCTCTGACACAATGTCTCCTCTCAGACGATTCCGTCTTTTCTGTTTTCACCTATCAGGACGCCAAGAAATGCGGAATTTCTTATGAATGTCTCAAATTTCCTCAAAAATTTTTACGAAACGTCTCATCGAACGATTTCGTCCACCGTCGAAATCGTCGTAAACGCGCCGCCGTTCTTCGTAATGATTTCCTTCATCTTCGGCAGCTCGAAATAGTTTACAAAGCAGATTAACGTCTTATTGTTTCCGGAAATCAATCCGTAGGAATCCATGATCGTACAGGTCTTGTTGAGCTCGTCGCGGATGGCCTGCGCCATCTTCTCGGCGTCCTTCGTGATGATTGTAACCTGCTTGATAGCCTCGAACCGGTCCGTAAAATGGTTGATGACCGATGTCGCGACCACATACACGAGAAGGCTCATAAGCGCGGCGTTTCGGTTTATAAGAAGGAACACCGCCAGATATACACATGCGTTAAATGCTATAAGGATATATGTCATACTGAAGTTCTGCCCGGTCTTCTCGGACATCTTCCGCACAACGATGTTGGCGAAGATTTCCGAACCGTCGATACAGCCGCCGCAGCGAAGAATCATCGCAAGACCCGCGCCGAGAATCGCGCCGCCGAACACTACTGCAAGGAAATGCTCGGTATTCAGCTCAAACGGAATCCATTTGAATAATTCGAGCCCGAGGGTGTAGACAAGGGAGCCGAGTACCGCGGCAAATCCGAACATCCGCCCGAGGATCACGAACGCGAGAATCAGAAACGGCAGGAACACGCCCGCCACGCAGAGGGACAGATTCCATCCCGTCAGCTTGCTCACCAAAATGGCGATACCGGCGGTGCCGTAATCAATGGCATCGTTCGGGATCAGAATGCATACGACCGAGAAGCTCGCCATCAGCGCGCCGATTATGATTCCGATTGCGGCAAATACGACCCCTGCCTTCCTTTTTTTACCCATAAAAAAGCCTCCTGTCGGTTCCTTCGGTATTCCGGACACATCGGGAAAATTATACCATATTCAGTGGAAGAAAGCAAAGGAATCGGGGTGCAAGATTCCCTTGTGTTTATCTCCGTTGTCCCGTATAATGAGGAAAGAACAAAAGGGAGCTCATATGAACCGACTTCTTGAAAAAAGCGCAATTCTTCTCCTATGCCTGCCCGGCTTTCTGATGGCAGGCTTTACTGCCGTGCCGGTTCTTGCGCTCCTTGCGGCAATCTTTCTTTCGGGAACGGTACAGTTACTCTCCGGCCGGAGGATTGCTTGGATTCTTCTGTTTCTTGCGTCCGCGGCATGCGGCATCGTTCCGGTGCTTCTGTGTGCCCTTCCGCTGTTTCTATATGACGCGCTTCGCGAGGAACGCTGGTGGCTCGTGCTGCCGGCCGTGGCATTTGCCGCAAATCCCGACCTCTCCGCGCAGCAGATCATATGCGTTCTGACCGGTCTTGCGGTTACGCTTATATGGCAGCAGCGGGTTGCCGGGCTTGAGAAATCGGTCGGTCATCTGACGACACTTCACGACGGAATTACCGAGAAGAACCTGCAGCTTGCGGAGCAGAATAAAAGGCTCTTCGAGGCGCAGGACAATGAGGTGCACGTCGCTACATTAAAGGAGAGAAACCGTATCGCGCGAGAGATTCACGACAACGTCGGTCACATGCTGACGCGCTCCATCCTGCAGACAGGCGCGCTGCAGATACTGAACCGCGACGAATCCCTTAAGGATCCGATTGCCGAGCTGAAGGCAACGCTCGACGGCGCGATGACGAGCATCCGCGAGAGCGTACACGACCTGCACGATGATTCGATTGATTTAAAGCGGGTTTTACAGGAGATGGCGGACGCGGTGGACAACCGTTTCGAAGCGGTGCTGCAATACGATGTGAGCGGCAGGATTACCGGCGAGATCAAACTCTGCGTCGCGGGCATTGTGAAGGAAGGCATCTCGAACGCCGTCAAGCATTCGAACGGCGACCGGATCGACATCATATTCCGCGAGCATCCGGGCTTCTACCAGCTGCTTTTGGAGGATAACGGACATATGTCCGAGAAGGATGTGGATGCGGTAAATGCCACACTCTCCTCCGGGAAAGCGTCGCAGTCCGGCGGAATCGGCCTTCGGAATATGGAAGACCGCGCACGAAGCGTCGGGGGGAACATCACATTTAACGCATCGGAGAAAGGCTTTCGGATATTCCTGACGATACCGAAGCGGGAGGGGTAAGAATGAAGATTATTGTGATTGATGACGACCGCCTGGTGGCGATGTCACTGAAGACGATTTTGGAGAATACCGGGCACATTCAGGTGGTTGCGACGGGACATTCCGGCGAGGCCGCGATTGCGCTTTACGAGGAGCATTGTCCCGATGTGGTGCTGATGGACATCCGTATGGACGGGATGACCGGTCTTGAGGCCGGCGAACACATTCTGAAGGCTCACCCCGATGCCAAGATACTGTACCTGACCACCTTCTCCGATGACGAATATATCATCACCGCGCTCAACATCGGCGCGAAGGGATATATTCTGAAACAGGATTTCGAAGGCATCGCGCCGGCGCTTGAAGCCGTAATGCGCGGTCAGACCGTGTTCGGCGAAAAGATTATCGGCAAGCTCCCCGACCTGATGAAGCCGCCGGCTCCCTTCGATTACGAAGCCCACGGCATCACCGACAAGGAACGCGAGATTCTCGAGCTCGTTGCCGCCGGCAAGTCAAACCGCGAGATTGCTTCCGAACTCTTCTTAAGCGAAGGCACGGTCCGCAATTACCTGAGTTCGCTCCTTGACAAGCTTGCGCTCCGCGACCGGACGCAGCTTGCGGTGTACTATTATACGGAAATCAAACGTTAGTTACTTATACCCGATCTTCTTCATCAACGCTTCCTGAAGCACCTGCGAGAAGTTGACTCCCATCTCCGTAGCCGCTTCATTCAGCCACTGCGGAATGCTTAGTGTCTTCTTCACGGCCTTCGCGTTGGTACGCTTCTGGTATGCCAACATATCAAATTCAATCAGAATACACATCTCGCCGTCCTGAACAATGAAGTCGCAAGGCTGTGAGGCGGCGGGAATCTCTTCCTTGCTTTTCTTTCTGCTTGTGATGGCAAGCCCGAGCGCGTCAGCTGCCATCTCATACGCCTGCTTCATATCGTCACCCTGCGTCATACATTCCGGAATATCCGGGAACGTAACCCAAAAGCCCCCCTCTTCTGCCTTGTGAAATATTGCCGGGTAAAACATTCTTGTATTCATATCTTCTTACCTCCCTGGTAACCTCTTATTTCAACCCTGCCTGCTTTAAAATGGCTTGCTCCAACCCTTTCTTCAATTCCTTCGCGTGAATGGGCACTATCACTGTTTTCTTAGTCTTAGGATTAGTCAGCTTTCTGTGAGAACCGTTCTGGCTGGCTTCCTTAAAACCGTTCTTCTTTAAAAGCCTTATCATTTCCTGGGGTGAGAGCGGCATAGTTCTTCTCCTCGCGTTCAACTGCTTTTAGTATAATACGTAATATTACGTATGTCAACGAAAAATGCCACAAAAAAAGCGCTGCACCTTGTGGCAAGTGTGCAGCGCTTAAAACCAATAAATCGTATTACTCTTTCGCCCCGATCAGCAGCCCCATAATCTTATTGCTCCGCTCCATGAACTTTGTCATGGCGTCGGGTGCAAGGGGTGCGTGCGCGAGCATCGCGAGGTCGTAAAGCTGCTCGCAGATCATGTCGGTGTTCGCATCGTTCGGATTCTCGAAGACGAACTGTACGAGGTTGTTGTTGGCGTTCAGGACAAGGGTAACCTCGGGCTTGAACTCGTCCATGCCGATTCCCATGCCGTACATCTTCATCATATCCTGCATACGGCGGTTCTCTTCGGAAAGTGTGATGACCGAAGCAACACCGGCGTTCTTCAGCTTATCGACCTTCACGTCAAGCTTGTCGTTTGCAAGCACTCTGCGGAACAAAGCGGTCAGTGCATCGGTCTCGCCCTTCAGCTCGTCCGCGTCGGTCTCCTCCTTGAATGCCTCGGTGACATCCGCGTCAATCCGCATGAACTTGCAGGTGTCGTTGTCCTGCTCAAGCTGCGTGATGAACGGCTGGTCGATGTTATGCGTCATAATAAGAGCATCCATGCCGGACTCTTTGAACATATTGATGTACTGGCTCTGCTGACGCTCGTCGGTCACATAGTAAACAATCTTCTTCGAAGCTTCCTTCTTCTCCTCGGCATCGGTAATCGGGGTATCGGAAGGCTCGTTTGTCTCCGCAGTCTCTTCGGAAGCCTTCGGCGCAGCCGCCTTCTCAAGATACTCCGGAAGCGTAATATACTTGCCCTCGAGGTTCTTGTAGATGATGAAATCCTTCATCTTGTCGCGGAACTTCGTATCCTTTAAGCATCCGAACTTGATGAACGGGCAGATGTCGTCCCAACACTTTTCGTAGGTCTCGCGCTCGGTCTTATACATGCCCGAAAGCTTGTCGGCAACCTTCTTCGAGATATAATCGCTGATCTTCTTCACGAAGCCGTCGTTCTGAAGCGCGCTTCTCGAAACATTGAGCGGAATATCCGGGCAGTCGATGACGCCCTTAAGAAGCATCAGGAACTCCGGAATGACTTCCTTGATGTTATCGGCGATGAACACCTGGTTATTATACAGTTTAATCGTTCCCTCGATGCTGTCGTACTCCGTATTAATCTTCGGGAAGTAAAGGATACCCTTTAAGTTGAACGGATAATCCATGTTGAGGTGAATCCAGAACAGAGGCTCCTTATAGTCATGGAATACCTTGCGGTAGAACTCCTTGTATTCGTCCTCTTTGCACTCGCTCGGATTATGCAGAAACAGCGGGAACACTTCGTTGACCGGCTCGGGCTTCTTCGGCTCTTCTGCCTTGGTCTCGCCGTCCTTTGCGTCCTCACCGTCTTTCTTCTCCGAAGCTTTCTTCGCGGCCTCTTCAGCCTTCTTCGCAGCCTCCTCAGCTTCCTTCTGAAGTTTTATCTCATCCTCGAAGAAGATCGGCACCGGCATGAACGAACAGTACTTTTCGAGTACGCCCTTAATACGGTACTCGTTTGAGAACTCATAGCTGTCCTCGTTCAGATAAAGCGTAATCTTCGTGCCGCGCTCCGCGTAGTCGGACTCCTCCATCTGATACTCCATGCCCTCTTCGGACTCCCAGTGCACGGCCTTCGCGTCCTTCTGATAGGAAAGCGTATCGATGGTTACCTTGTGCGCAACCATGAACGCGCTGTAGAAGCCGAGACCGAAGTGACCGATGATCTGGTCCTCGCTGGCCTTGTCCTTATATTTCGCAAGGAAATCGGCGGCACCGGAAAATGCTATCTGGTTGATATACTCTTCGACTTCCTCCTCGGTCATACCGATTCCGTTATCGATAAATGTGATCGTCTTCTCTTCCGGATTCGTGCGGACCGTAATCTTCCACTCGTTGTCATCGGGAAGCTCCGCCTCGCCGATCAAGGCAAGCTTCTTAAGCTTCGTAACCGCGTCACAGCCGTTACTTACAAGCTCTCTTGCGAAGATGTCATGGTCGGAATACAGCCACTTCTTGATAATCGGAAATATGTTTTCGGAATTAATCGATAAACTACCCTGTTTCATTGCAATCGCACTCCTGTCTAACACATATAAATTCCGCCCTTTCCAGGCGGCAACAACAGTATAGTCTTCGAAAAGACAAATGTCAATACAAAATTAGCACTCGGATGGTCCGAGTGCTAATAATCGTCGCATTTGGCGCTTCAAACGATTTTACTGCCCGCCGTGCTGCTGCACGTATACATACATTCCGATCATCACCAGAACGGAAATGGTAACCGCGTAGGCGATGTAGAACGCGTATTTGAGGTACGGTTTCTCTTCCTTCTTATAACCGAGCTTTCCGTCATAGCCGGCAATCAGCGCTCCCGGCAGAGCGGCACCGATTGCGTAGAACAGCTGTCCGTCCTTCGGGCCGGAGATGATTCCGACGGTCATTCCGATGAGACCGATCATCAGTGCCAGCACTTCTTTTTTCTCACGAAGTATCACGCAGGCGAATACGATCATCAGCGCGAATACCGGAGCTTCCAAAAGCTTGATGGACTGGGCAATTCCGCCGAGCGCGACACCCATGGCAAGAAGCACCAGGAGAAGCGATCCCATCAAAAGGGTCATAGGCATATTCCGCGCGCCTTTTCGGAAACGGCGGTTTATCATATCCGCAAGCCACAGGAACAGAAGCGCGAACAAAAGCGTGAACAGATAGTTCAAAAGCGGTGCCTCACGCCACTCGAGAAGGAAACGGAACTGCTCCGTCTCCGTCAGCTCCTTAAAGTCTGCGCGAAGGTTCTGGTTCCGGGCGTTGTCGTAGGTAACGAACATCATCATCGGGAGCTGCGCAAGGAGCGCCCAGACGAAAAGTCTTCCCGCATAGCGCAGGCGGTGTTCGGTATGATAATAGCTTTCCGCCATCAGGAAAACTGCGATGGGAAGTCCTGCGATGCCGACGCCGCGGAGTACTCTCCGTCCGACGGTCTGCGGGTCGAAGAAAACGATTCCGGCGATTCCGATTGCCGTGAGGAGGACAAGCATAATCTTCAGAACAAGCGCGTTCACGGGAATCACGAAACGCTTTTTCTTCTTGTCCGGCTCCTGCGCCGTTACGGTTTCGGCCTCGTGAAGCTGCTTTCTTCTTGCGTCCCTGGACAGTTTCTGAACATCTGTCTTTTCGGTTACCTTCGGTACATTCGGATTATTTGGATTGTTTTTGCGAAGTTTTTTCTTTCTTTCGCTGAGGTTTTGCTGTGACATGAATCTCCTCGCTTTGCAATACCGCTATCGTTCTCGGCGGAATAGTAAGTCTCGGTTCCGAAACGGACTGCGGAACGAGCGCCGGGTCGGTGGAAAGCACCAGCTTCCACGTCCGGTTTCCGGAAAGAAGCGGAATGTCAAAGGTTTGCTCTTCCCAGTGCATATTGAAAATCAGATAGAAGGAATCATCCTGCTCGGTGCGGTTCCGTACGGCAAATTCTCCTCCGAGAAGAATTCCGACGCTCCGGTTATACGGGCTCTCGTCCGGTCTCCATGCGGTCTTACTGTGAACGGATACGTCCGGGTGTCCGCAGGACAGGTAATCGGTTCCGCGAAGCGGCAGCGGATTGTGAAGTACCGGATGCGCGGCACGAAGCGCCGCGATCTCACGGACGAATGAAGACAGCTCGTTATGCTTTCTCGCTTCCTTCCAGGATACCCATCCGACCGGATTATCCTGGCAGTAGGCATTGTTGTTGCCTTCCTGCGTGTTGCCGATTTCATCGCCGGCAAGAAGCATCGGAACGCCCTGCGCAAGAAACATCGACAGTAACGCGTTCTTCTTCATCTTAAGTCTAAGGTCCCGAATCCGCTTTCTTCTATCCGGACCTTCGCTTCCGCAGTTCCAGCTGTAATTGTAGTCACTGCCGTCGCGTCCGTTCTCGCCGTTCTTTTCGTTATGCTTCACGTCGTACATGTAAAGGTCGTTAAGCGTGAAGCCGTTGTGGTCGGTAATATAGTTGATGACTGCCGAGCGGTCGGGATGCCGCATAATGCGTCCGGCAAATGCACCGGCCATCCCTTCATCGCCCTTTATAAATTTTCTGGCGTCGGTGCGGTAGCCGTCGTTACATTCCGCAAGCGTAACCATCGTCGGCACGCGGTCCTTCGGATAGATTGCAGATATATCCCATCCGCTTCCCAAAAGCTTGGTGCCGGACAGGTAAGGGTCTCCTGCAAGCAGCAGCGGATCGGTCTGCTCGAGATTAATCCGGAAACCGTCCACATGGTATTCCTTTCCCCAGAACCGAAGCGCGTCCACCAGCATGCAGCGGTTCGTTCCGACCGGGATAATCATCTCCATAATGACTTCGATTCCGCGCTCGTGCAGCTTCTTGACCATCGTCTTGAACTCGATGTCCGCACGCTCCGGAACGGAAGCATAGGATGCTTTCGGGGCGAACAGGAAATAATGGTCTGTATAGCCCCAGTAATTGACGCGGTAATGCTGCTCTTCGGTCTCCAGAGCGTCCTCATGTTCTGTGATCTCGTCGTCTATTTTGTATGTACTACTCCTGTAGAATCCTGTCGAGTAAAAGCTCGGGATATCCTCGCTGATCTCAGGCTCCTCAATCTCGTTGAATTCGGTGCACGGCATCAGCAAAACGGCGTTCACGCCGAGTTCCTTCAGGTAATCCGCTTTCTCCGAGACGCCGAGGTACGTGCCCTTATGCGTCACATTTGCCGCCATGGTAAAGCCGCGGACGTGCAGCTTATAGAGCACCATGTCGGAATACGGAACCATCGGATGGCGGTCGCCCTGCCACGAAAAATCGTGAAAGCGGACCGGGGAACGAAGCGCGTTACGCTCCCGTTTCGAAAGCTTCTTTCCGAAGCTGCCGCGCCCGAGAACAAGCTTTGCGTACGGATCTATGAAGCGCTCGCCTTTGGCTTCGTACAGGTAGGTGCGCCCCTTCGCCGCGTCGGCAACCTTCACCGAGAAGATATCGCCGTAGCGGTCCTCTTCGGTAAGCTTTATGCTGTAAAGCGGCTGTTTCGCGTCGCCGTCATAGACGTGAAGCGTCACTTCCGAAACGCCCGGCACGGCAACGGCATAGTTGACCGTTCGCCCCGTGACGGTTGCCCCGAGAACGGACGGATCCCCTTCCGAAACGCTTATGTTGTACTCACCCAATACTTTCATATAACCCTCTAGTCGTCTTCCTCTTCGATCACGGCAAGCTTCTGACGCTTTCTTGCCATCTCGTCGTTTGCGAGGTATTCGTCGTAGGTTGTAACCTTATCGATCAGCGTGCCGCCCGGTACGATTTCCATGATACGGTTCGCAACAGTCTCGATAAACTGGTGGTCAAGACACGTGAACAGCGCCACGCCCGGGAACTTGATCATACCGTTATTAAGGGCGGTAATGGATTCCATGTCGAGATGGTTGGTGGGCTCGTCCATGATCAGAACGTTGGCGCCCATGATCATCATCTTCGAAAGCATAACGCGGACGCGCTCGCCTCCGGAGAGAACATTGACCGGCTTTACGCCGTCATCGCCTGCGAAAAGCATTCTTCCGAGGAAGCCGCGCACATAGGTCACATCCTTCTCGGGGGAGAACGGCATCAGGAAATCAACAATGGATTCGCTGCCGCGGAACAGTTCGGTGTTGTCCTTCGGGAAGTAAGCCTGCGTTGTCGTAACGCCCCACTTGATCTCACCCGAATCCGGCTCCATCTCGCCGGCGAGAATCTTAAAGAGCGCCGTCGCCGCAAGCGTGTTGCCGCCGACGAAAGCGATCTTGTCTTCTCTTCCCACGACGAACGAGATGTCGTCGAGAAGCTTCACCCCGTCAACGGTCTTCGAAACATGGGATACCGTAAGCACTTCGTTTCCGATCTCGCGGAAAGGCCGGAAATCGATGTAGGGATACTTTCTGCTTGACGGACGGATGTCATCCAGTTCAATCTTCTCAAGGGCACGCTTACGGGAAGTCGCCTGCTTGGATTTCGAAGCGTTGGCGGAGAACCGCTGAATGAATTCCTGCAGTTCCTTAATCTTCTCTTCCTTCTTACGGTTGGCTTCCTTCATCTGCCGGATCATCAGCTGGCTGGACTCGTACCAGAAGTCGTAGTTACCTGCATAAAGCTGAATCTTCGAGTAGTCGATATCCGCGATGTGCGTGCACACCTTGTTCAGGAAATAACGGTCGTGGCTTACCACGATTACGGTGTTGTCAAAGTTGATCAGAAACTCCTCAAGCCAGATGATCGCGTCGAGGTCCAGGTGGTTGGTAGGCTCGTCGAGAAGCAGAATGTCGGGATTTCCGAACAACGCCTGCGCAAGGAGTACCTTCACCTTGTCGTTGCCGTTCAGCTCGCTCATCTGGGTATAGTGCATATCCGGCTCGATTCCGAGACCGTTCAAAAGCGTTGCCGCATCGGACTCTGCTTCCCAGCCGTTCATCTCGGCAAATTCGGTCTCAAGCTCACTTGCCCGGATACCGTCCTCGTCCGTGAAATCCTCCTTGGCGTAGATGGCATCCTTCTCCTTCATGATGTCATACAGACGCTGGTTACCCATAATAACGGTGTCGAGTACGTTGAAGGCGTCGTATTTGAAGTGGTCCTGCTGCAGGAAGGAAAGACGCTGTCCGGGGGTAATGACTACCTCGCCCTTACTGGGCTCAAGCTGTCCGTTCAGAATCTTCAGAAACGTGGACTTACCGGCACCGTTCGCGCCGATAATACCGTAGCAGTTTCCTTCCGTGAATTTGATGTTTACGTCCTCGAAAAGAGCCTTCTTTCCGATACGCAGGGTTACGTTGCAAGCCTGAATCATGTTGTTCTCCTATTATAGCATAACCGGGCGGGGCACATGCCAGGCACATACCCCGTCCTCTTTCGTTCCTTAGATTTCGTACAGCATCTCGCCGTAGGTCGGTACCGGCCACAGGCTGTGGTCCACAAGGGTCTCCAGTTCGTCAATCGGCTTTCTGAGTTTCGCCATGATCGGGAATACCTTCTCGTGGAAATAAAGCGCCATCTCCGAGCCCTCAGGCATCTTACCGGCTTCCTCGTCGGCCTTCTTCAGTTCGTTAAGCGCTGCCTGTGCCTCCTTAAGCAGCTTGGAGGTCTTTATAAGAAGCTCCTCCTGTACGCAGATGTCCGCCTCGGGACACGCGTTCTTCACTTCGTTAACAGAGTGCGCAAGCTCTGTGACAAATGTGATTACCGCAGGGATAAACTTCGTGGAGGCCATGGAGATCATGGTTCTCGCTTCGATGTTAATCTCTTTCGCGTAAATCTCGTAATAAATCTCGGCACGGCTCTTAAGCTCGGTTTCGGTCAGAACGTTCTGTCTCGTGAATACCGTAACCGCCTTCTCGGTAGTAAGCGCCGGAATCGCGTCCACCATCGACGGAAGATTCGGGAGTCCGCGGCGCTTTGCTTCTTCCACCCACTCCGGAGCATATCCGTTTCCGTTGAAGATGATCCGCTCATGCTCGGCAAGGGAATCCTTGATCAGGTTATGTACGGCCTGGTCGAAATCAGGCGCCTTCTCGAGGATGTCCGCAAACTTCTGCAGCGTATCCGCAACGATCGTATTGAGAACGGTATTCGCATCCGCGATCGACATCGAAGAGCCGACCGAACGGAATTCGAATTTATTACCGGTAAATGCGAACGGGCTTGTCCGGTTCCGGTCCGTAGCGTCACGTCCGATGGACGGCAGTGTCGAAACACCGGTATACAGTCTTCCGACCTTCTTAAGACGGGCTGCCTCACCGGTTTCGATGAGCTGTGTCACTACGTCGTCAAGCTGCTCGCCGAGGAATACGGAGATGATTGCCGGCGGGGCTTCATTGCCGCCGAGACGGTAATCGTTGCCGGGATTCGCTGCGGAAAGACGGAGCAAATCCGCATGGGTGTCAACGGCCTCAAGAACCGCAGCAAGGAACAGCAAAAACTGAATGTTCTCGTTGGGCGTCTTGCCGGGATTTAAAAGGTTCTTTCCGGTATCGGTCACAAGTGACCAGTTGTTATGCTTACCGGAGCCGTTCACGCCTGCGAAGGGCTTCTCGTGTAAGAGGCACTCAAGACCGTGGCGCTTTGCCACCTTCTTCATGCACTCCATGATCAGCTGGTTATGGTCGGTTGCGATGTTCGCCGACGTATAAATCGGAGCCAGCTCATGCTGCGCGGGAGCCGCCTCGTTGTGCTGCGTCTTCGCGTAGATTCCGAGTTTCCAAAGCTCGCGGTTCAGTTCCTTCATGAAGGATGCCACACGTTCCTTCAGACTTCCGAAGTAATGGTCATCCATCTCCTGGCCCTTCGGCGGACGCGCGCCGAACAGTGTGCTTCCGGTGAAGATCAGGTCCTCACGCTCCATATAGGAACGGTGGTCTACAAGGAAATACTCCTGCTCCGCTCCTACCGAGCAGTCTACCTTCTTAACTTCCTTCTGTCCGAACAGGTGCACAATCCGGACAGCCTGCTTGCTGACAGCCTCCATGGACCGAAGAAGCGGCGTCTTCATATCGAGTGCTTCGCCGGTATAGGAGCAGAATGCCGTCGGAATGCAGAGCGTTACGCCTGCGGCGTCCTCACGGAGAAATGCCGGAGACGTGCAGTCCCATGCCGTATAGCCGCGCGCTTCGAAGGTTGCGCGAAGACCGCCACTCGGGAATGAGGATGCATCCGGCTCGCCCTTGATCAGTTCCTTTCCGGAAAATTCCATCAGTACCTTGCCGCCGGGGGCAGGTGTAATAAAGGAATCATGCTTTTCGGCCGTGATGCCGGTAAGCGGCTGGAACCAGTGCGTATAATGCGTCGCGCCGCGCTCGATTGCCCATTCCTTCATTGCGCCCGCAATGACATCGGCAACGTCACGTCCGAGAGGCTCGCCGTCCTCCATCGCTTTCTTCCATGCAAGAAACGCTTCCTCGGGAAGCCGTTCCTTCATCACGGTCTCGTTAAAGACATCCATTCCGAAGATTTCCGTTAAACGTTCCATAAGGACTCCTGTCTGTTTATTCATTGCGCGGAGCGGTTTTGCTTCCGCGCAGGGGTATCATTTGTCGGGGCTTTTAATCGAAACATCCACCTGACGGAACGGAATCGTGAACCCGTTCTCTAACATGCCGTAGCGGATATTCTCCTGCATCTCAAAGAATGCCGGCCAGTAATTTTCTTTCTTCACCCAGAACCTAAACACCATATTGATGCTGTCTTCGCCGAATTCCTTCGTGTAAACCTCAACCGGCTGCCCGCGTAAGATGCGTTCGTCCTTGTCCGCAAGGGAAAGGAGCATCTTCCGGACTTCGCGGATATCGTCGTCGTAGGAAATCGGAACGACAATGTCCACTCTCCGTTCGGGCTGAGCCGATACGTTGACGAGATTGCTGTTGCTTAAGGAACCGTTCGGCAGGATGACCGTCCGGTTATCGGGTGTCGTCAGCTTCGTGCAGCAGATGCCGATCGTGCGGACCGTTCCCTCAAGCGATCCCGCAACGATATAATCGCCGATGGAGAAAGGCTTGTTCACAAGGAGCAGCACGCCGCCTGCGAGGTTTGAAAGGCTGCCCTGAAGGGCAAGGCCGATAGCCAGTCCCGCGGAACCGAGCACCGTCACCAAAGATGCGGTGGAAAAACCGAGATACTCGACAATCGCGAAGATCAGCACGAGGTTCAAAAGAACCCCTGCCCCGCTCTGCAAGAACCCGGACACCGCCGGCTCAAGCCTCGGGGTAACCGCCTTCACAATCAGTTTCCGTACCCAGTGAATCACCTTCCGTCCGATCAGAAAGATGACAAATGCCACGATCAGTTTCATGATAAACGGCCAGATAATCGCTGCCGCATCACTGATATCGCCCTCCTGAAGGGCTTCGATAAACTTTACCATAAGGACCTCTTAATCTTCTTTCGTAAGAGCTGTCTTGTTGGTCGGCGCGCAAGTGAAGATAGCGCATCCGAGCGGCGGGATGGTGATTGCAATCGAATTGTCGCGTCCGTCCACGCGTACGGCCTTCGACTGCTTCATACGGGTGTTCACGTTACCGGAACCGCCGTAGATTTCCGCGTCACTGTTAAAGATTTCCTTATACCGTCCCGCGAATGGAACGCCGACGGTCTGCTTTTCATAAACAACCGGTGTAAAGTTGCAGACAACGAAAAGCGTGTCCTCCGGCCGTTCGGTCTTACGGACAAATGTGACGATGCTGTGGTCGGCATCGAGACAGCTCATCCACTCAAAGCCGTCCGGATCCTGATCCAGCTCGTAAAGTGCCGGATGGGAACGGTACAGGGTGTACAGGTCCTTTACCATCCGGTGAATCTTCGCATTTAACGTACCTCCCTCGTTAGCGGCGTCGGTCAGAAGATGCCACTCAAGGGAACGCTCCTCGCTCCATTCGGAAAGCGGAGCCATATCCTGTCCCATGAACAGAAGCTTCTTGCCCGGGTGCGTCATCATGAAGCCGTAGGCAACACGGAGGTTTGCGAACTTCTCCTCGTAGGTGCCGGGCATCTTACCGAGCATCGAACCCTTGCCGTGTACAACCTCGTCATGGGAGAACACGAGAATGAAATTCTCGCTGTATGCATAAATCATGCTGAACGTAAGCGACCCGTGACAGCCTCTTCTGAAAAGCGGGTCCTGACGCATGTACATCGTGAAATCGTTCATCCAGCCCATGTTCCATTTGAAGTCGAAACCGAGACCGTCGTCGTTGAGGTCGCCGGTGATCTTCGGCCATGCGGTGGATTCCTCCGCGATCATGAGGCGTCCCGGAAGACGCTTCTTCACGATGGAATTCAGATGCTTTAAAAGCTCGATGGCTTCGAGGTTCTCGTTGCCGCCGTACATGTTGGCAACCCACTCGCCGTCGTTCTTGCCGTAATCGAGATAAAGCATCGAAGCCACGGCGTCCATGCGGATACCGTCGGCGTGGTATTCGGAAAGCCAGAACAGAGCACTCGCGATCAGGAAGTTCGAAACCTCCGGGCGTCCGTAGTTGAAGATCAGCGTGCCCCAGTGCGGATGCGCGCCCTTACGGGGATCCCAGTGCTCATACAGGCAGGTGCCGTCGAAATTGGAGAGGCCGAAGGTGTCCCTCGGAAAATGCGCCGGTACCCAGTCGAGAATGACGCCGATGCCCTGCTCATGCATATAGTTCATGAAATACATGAAGTCCTCCGGGCTTCCGTAACGGGCGGTCACACTGTAGTAACCGGTTACCTGATAACCCCAGGATGCGTCAAGCGGATGCTCCATGATCGGCATCAGCTCGATGTGGGTATAGCCCATCTCCTTCACGTAATCCGCTATCATAACCGCAAGCTCGCGGTAATTGTAGAAACTGCCGTTCTCCTCGGCGGGTTTCTTCCAGGAACCGAGATGAACCTCGTAAATATTCATCGGGGAGGACTTGAAGTTCTTCCCCTTCAGTCCGTCAAGATACTTGCCGTCCGTCCAGCTGAAGTTCCGGATGTCCGCAATTTTGCTTGCCGTTCCCGGACGCAGCTCGGAAGCGTTGGCGAACGGGTCGGCCTTCAGGTACGTAAGTCCGCCCTTCACCTTCAATTCGAATTTGTACAGATCGCCTGCCTTGGCTTCGGGAAGGAACAGCTCGAATACACCGCTTCCTCCGAGTCTGCGCATCGGATTGCGGCGTCCGTCCCAGTGGTTGAAGTCGCCTACTACGCTGATACGCATAACATTGGGCGCCCATACGGCGAAATAAACGCCGTCCGTGCCGTCAACCGTCATCGGATGCGCACCGAGCTTATCGTAAACGGTGTAGTTGATTCCGGCGTTAAATGCCCGGAGCTCCTCTTCACTGATCTGCGGAGCAAACCGGTACGCGTCCTCGCAGACACGCTCGCCCTCTTCGTAAACAAAGCGAAGCGTGTACTTCGGAATCTTCTTTCCGGAGATAAGCGCCGCGAAGTATCCGCCGTCGTCCGCTTTCTCCATGGCGAATTCGCCCTTCTGGGTGGTGATGTACACCTCCCTCGCGTCGGGGTCGAACGCGCCGAACAGGATTCCCTCGTCCGTTACCCGAGGACCGAGAACCTGATGCGGATTATCATGCTCCGAGTAAACGACCGCCTCAATCTCGGGCCAGTTCATCAATTTGTACAAAGATTCATTCATATCGGTTTTCTCCTTCCGAAATGTAAATCAATAATTACAACCTTGACGGTTTAATCTTCGTAATACCAGGCTTCCTGCTCGTTCTCGCTCTGGTCTTCCTTCTTCGGCATGTAGCGGCGAAGCACCTTCTCCATCGGGATTGAAAGAATCAGAACATAAAGCGCGGGCGCAAACAGCACGATCGGCGAAAGCAGAATGTACTGCCAGCAGAGATATACGCCGACAAGACCGAGCACGCCGTAGATAGTCGTCGAGAAGAAATGACGTATGGACATGTAAAGGGCAAGCTTCAGAATCGCGCCGATCTTCATGTTGAAACGGGACAGGATCGGATAAATGTAAACGCTCACCATAGCAAACAGAATCGCCTCAAGTACGACTACCCAGTAGTACACCTGCCCGAAATAGGACGACTCGTCCATAGCCATCGCGAAATTGTAACTGTAGAAAATCCACAGTACGCAAAGAATCTGCATAACGCCGAGAATCGCGGCCTGCTTGAAATTCAGCTTAAAAGAGTGCCAGAAGGTCTTGCCGGGGTATTCGCGGCTCTTGCGGATGTTCTTCGCAACCGCATAGTAAAGCGCGGTGCAGGCCGGGCCGACAAATGCCAGAACAGAGATTATCCAAAGCACGTCCAAAACAAGCAAATCCCACATTTTGGAGAGTGTGGAAAAGAATTTATTATCGATATCAAAGATCTTGTTCATCATTTCCTCCGGAATTGAAAGCACATACATAGTTATTGTATCATATTTCACATTTGTTTACAATTACAGAATGCAAAAATCGTAATCGTTGTGTTTCCCCGGAAAATGTGATAGAATCAGAGTAAGTTCGGAAGGGAGAAAATGCTATGGATAAAAAGAATTACGGACTTGTTCTCTGCGGCGGAGGCGGTAAGGGTGCCTACCAGATAGGCGTCTTCAAAGCCCTTCACCAGCTTGGCCTTGACACCTGCATAAAAGGCGTCGCCGGAGCTTCGGCGGGAGCACTTAACGCAATGCTTTTTCTGAACGGAAGTTATGATACGGCCGAGGATGTCTGGACGAATATCCGGCCGATCCAGTTTCTGGATATCGAGCCCGAGGGTTACTGCTCGCGGGAAGGCATCCTGAAGCTGATGGACGAAAAGATCGATCTGTCGCGGATTTCACAGAGCCGGATTCCCGCATACATCAGCGTAACGGTTGCCGCCCCCGGCTCCTACGCGAATTCCGGAAGACTCGATTCCGCTCTCGCGAGCCTGAATCAGGACCCGGACGAGCGGATCGGCGAGTACCTTTTAATGAACGGCCGTTCTGCGGAAGACATCAAAAAAATCCTTCTCGCCTCGACCGCAATTCCGATTGTTTACGACCCGGTTGAGATTGACGGAACGCTGTACCGCGACGGCGGTCTCTTCGATAACGTGCCGATCCGACCGCTTCTTGAAATCGGGCTTAGTAACCTGATCATCGTAAAGTGCTCGAAGAACCAGCAGTGTGACCCTTATCTGCTCTCCCAGGCGGAATCCGTTTTAGAGATCGCGCCGAGCGGAGACATCGGCTCGCTGCTCACCGGAACGCTCGATTTCGACGGACGCAACGCCATGTACCGGCTGCAGGTCGGCTACTTCGATACGCTCCGTGCGGTTGAGTACTTCGACCGCAGGGCCCTCGGCTATCCGCCGTCGGAATCGGAGAAACAGCAGCGCATCGCGCAGGATCTCGAGCGAGCCGTATCCAATTCCCGCATGGCGCAGCATATGGAAAGCGTCAACCGCAACCGAAGCAAACTTGACGAGATAATGAAAAAGTACGGGTTTTAGGCCCGTACTTTTTTCAATCTTCTTTAATCTCTGCTTCTTTGAAAAGACTCTGCTTTCTTTGCAGGTTCTTCGTTATCTCTGCATCATGGTTCCGCCGGGCATTCCGCCCTGTGTAGTTGCTGTCTTCGTTTCCGTAGCATTTGCCGCGAAGGAAGCATTCATGGAATCCGCGCACTGTTTGAGCTCACTGATGCGGCCAGCAACCTGCTGACGGATGGCCTCCTCGGAAATTCCGATGGTTTCGGTCGGGCGCGGTATGTAACCCTCCCGCTTCAGAAGCACATGAATACGGTCGCCGAGCACCAGAATCTCACTGTCATCACCGATGTTCGCCGCGATTCCGAGAACCAGGTTCTTAATCTCGTCCGTAGGCGTTTCCCCGGCTATGTGGTAGAGTCCGCCGAATCCGTTCGGCCCGGGGCAGAAGGGCTCTCCCAGAATGCCGGATTTCAGGTTCTTCTCGGCAAACCTTCCGGACATGAAGCGCATCGATGTCATCGTATTGAAGGGAAGCCGGAATACCATCCAGTTTACTTCGAAGGCGACATTTCCGGGCGTCAGATCAACCGTTGCGCGTTCAAACGGAATTCCGTTGATGATACCGGACATGTACTCGCTGTTCGTGTCCCCGCGCATGCTTCCGAGTGTCAGCGCAAAAGCAGCCCTGGACTGTTCGGTCGGAAGCATAAGCCCGCTGTCAAAAAGCAGGTCGTCCGGCAGTCCCCGCGTGTTATCGAAATAAAAGTTCTCGCAGTTCATCAGACCCTCTTCGTAAGCGGCCTTCTTCATGATCGCCGCGCGAAGCCTCTTCATCTGCTTGTTTCTTCGAAGGAACCGCATAAAGGTCCCCCACGTCCAGTAGCACCCATAGAAAAGCACCGTAAACCCAAGCGCTAGAATCCAGCTCTTATCGTTCGGATTGTCGGAAATCGATACGCACTCCGTGATGAGAAGCGGCAGAAAGGCAAGCGAAATCAGACGCCCGGTCCATTTGGTAATCGCGCGTTTTCTCTTAGCTTTCCGATATTCCCGCTCATATTCCGGGAGATTGCTCGATCCGAACATCACAGTGCCTCTCTAATACTCTATCTCTCCGCTTTCTCCAAAGCATACCCTGCTGTACCTTTTTCGAAAGTCACCCCCCTATTGTACTCGGATTCCCCCGTTTCGTCAATTGCGGACCGAAACCCTAAAGCAGACGGTCAGTCCGTACCCTTCTCGAAAACATCCCATTTTGAGAAGGCGGATGGAAGCGAATACAATGTACGGAGGTCTTCCGCGGTCGCCCAGACATATCCGTCCGCATGGACCTCAGCAGTCGCCCCGGATGTCCCGCCCACAGCGGCACCGCTTTCCTCGCTCTCCGGCACCGTAACGCGCCATGCGTTCATATGCCACTCGATGTGGCTGAAGATGTGCTTCGCGCTCTTCGCTTTCGTAATGGCTGTGGCTTCTCCGGCCGCTTCACCGGCAGAAGTCGTGAGCATCTCCCGAACTGCCACTCCGGTCAATCCCATACCCGCTTCGCCGGCCCATGCCATGACCGTTTCCACAACATCCTTCTTCACAACATGCCCCGGCACGTTCGGGTATTCATACATGCCCGCAAGAAGTCCGCTCGCCGGGCGCTTGTGAAGGAGAATCTTCTCTCCCTTTGTAATCAGGAAAACCGTTTTCTTCTCGATGCGGCGGGCCTTCTTCGCTTCTCTTACCGGAATCTCCGAAACCGTATCTTCACGGTACGCCGTGCACAGGTGCGCAATCGGACAGTCTTCACAGTGCGGCGCTCCGTTCGGGATGCAGACCGTCGCGCCGATATCCATGATTGCCTGGTTCAACTCGCCGGATTCTTCCTTCGGCATAACCGCTTTAAGCTCTGCTGCCATCCGCTTCCGGACCTCGGGAAGATCAATGTTTTCGCGGCTTCCGGACACTCTTGAAAGAACCCTTAACAGGTTTCCGTCTACGGCCGGCTCCGGCTTATGAAACGCAATCGAGGCAATCGCTCCTGCGGTGTAGTCGCCGATTCCGGGCAGCTTCCGAAGTTCCGTTACTTCACCCGGAAGCACTCCGCCGTACTGCTCGCAGATGACTCCGGCAGCCTTTTTCAGGTTGCGGGCGCGGGAATAATAACCGAGCCCTTCCCAAAGCTTCATGAGCCGGTCATCCGGGCATTCCGCAAGCGCCTTCACAGTGGGAAGCGCATCCAGAAAACGCATGTAATAACCACGGACCGCTTCAACTCTGGTCTGCTGAAGCATGATTTCCGAAACCCACACATGATACGCCGAAGGGTCCTCCCTCCACGGCAGGACCCTTGCGTTATACTTGTACCAGTGTAACAGGTACGGAATCATTTCTTCGTAAATGCTCATTCTGTAACCCTCAGAAGTTACTGTAAATCTACACAAACTCTGACCCTATGCGAGTACCGGCGTAACCGGTGCCTCAGCCGCGCTGTCTTCTGCTTCGTCGGTCTCCGATTCAGAATTCTCAGCCTTTGCATTTGCCGAAGCATCCGAATTCTCCGTCTCGGCGTTCTCCGCCTTCTCGGAATCCTCTTCGCCCTTCAGCGCCTGCATCTGCAGCTGGGCCGTTACCAGTCCGTAGTAGATGCCCTTCTTCTCCATCAGCTCGTTATGCGTGCCGACCTCGGCGATGTGGTGTCCGTCGATAACGACGAGACGGTCCGCATCCTTCAGTGTGGACAGACGGTGCGCGATGGCGAATGTCGTGCAATTTGCCGTAAGGCGCTCCAGAGCCTTCTGGATCAGGTATTCGCTCTCGGTGTCGAGGGCGGATGTCGCTTCGTCGAGGATCAGGATCTTCGGGTTGTTGAGGATGGCTCTCGCAATCGCAAGACGCTGTCTCTCACCGCCCGAGATGCTGAAGCCGTGCTCTCCGACATAGGTATTGTAGCCGTCGGGCGTCTTCAGGATGAAATCGTGGGCGTTGGCCATCTTGGCCGCGCGGATGATCTCCTCCTCGGTCGCGTCGGGCTTAGCAAACTTCAGGTTGTTGTAGATGGTGCCGGCGAACAGGAAGTTCTCCTGCAGCACGACGCCGATCTGGGAATGGTATTTTTCGATCTTCAGATTGTTGATGTCCGTTCCGTCAATCAGAATCTGGCCGTCATCCACCTCGTAGAGACGCATGATCAGGTTGATCATTGTGGATTTGCCGGTGCCGGATGCGCCGACAAGACCGATCATCTCGCCGGGCTTAACCTTCAGGTTGATCTTCTCAAGAACCGGCTCGTAGGAATGGTAACCGAAGGTTACGTCGCGGAACTCCACGGCGCCCTCGATGTCCTTTTCCACCGCGTTCTCGTGGTCCCGGATCATCGGTTCCTCGTCCAAAACGTCGTAGATACGCTCAAGGCTTGTCATCAGCTGCGTGATCATACGGGGCAGGAAGGTCATCCATCCGAGCGGTCCGTACAGCATCCACGAATAGCTGATGAACTGCGTCAGTTCACCGACGGTCAGCGGTCCGTTGATGACGCGGATACCGCCGAAATACGTTACGAAATAGATGCCGAGACCCATTACGAACGAGATCATCGGGAACAGCTTGGCCCAGAAGACCTCGTTCCGCTTCTGCACCTTCGCGAACTCGGCCGCCAGTTCCTTAAAGTGATCGGACTCCTGCTCTTCGGTACCGAAGGACTTCACGACACGGATACCGGTCAGAACGTCCTGCAGCCCGGAATTGATCTTATCGCTCTTCTGCCATTGCATGTGGAAACGGCGATGGATATTCTTCCAGAACGAAATCGAAAGTCCGAGAGCAATCGGAACAAATGCCACACATACGATCGTCAGCTGCCAGCTGAGCCGAATCATTACGATAACCGCCGAGATCATCGTGATCAGACAGGAGAACATGCCGGCAAAGCCGTCCTCCATGAATCTTCTTATCTGCGCGGTGTCGCCGGTGATCCGGTTCATCAGAGCGCCCGGACGACGGTCCTGAATGAACGAAAGCGACAGTTTCTGAATCTTATGATACAGCTGCTTTCGAAGATCCTTGCTGATCCGTGTGCCCATCGACATACATGTGTAATAACGCGCCACGGAGATGCCGATCAGCGTTACGGAAAGCACCGCCATCGTAATCGCGTACACGATGATTTCCTTCGTTGTTCCGACGGCGGGCCGCAGGTTCTTATCGATGAAGTTCTTCTGCACCTCCGGGATGTAAAGCTGTACCGCGGAGGTCGCAACCATCAGAAACGCGATCAGGAGGAGCAGAGCCTTGTACTGGCCGCAGAACCCGAGAAACTTTCTGAAAGCGGAGGGCTTTCCGCTGCACTTTGGGCATTCGCTCATGCCGCGGATGGCACGTCCGCAGATCGGACACGTACGGTCGCGTTCCCTGCTGACTGCCTCCTTTTTGGAACCTTCCTTTAAAAGCAGCGCTCCCTTTGCGACAAATGCCACACGGGACACGTGCTTCATACTGAACCGTGCGAGAATCCGGTCCTCGGTCTCGCCTGCCTTCCTTCCGACAAGGATGCCGTTATTGACAAGCGGTTCACACTTCAGAAAGTCAATTTCCGAAAGCGGAATGTCTTCCGTGACCGCCTGATCCGAAAGCACCACAAGACGCCGGTCGGTTACGACGATATAGCCCTGCTTCGTCCAGCTGCCGGACATGTTTACGTCGTACGGCGAACAGTAGCGGACCGTTTCCCCTTCCCGAAGCGCCAGCAGTTCCGACTGGCGCTTCGGCAGTTTAAACTTTAAATTCATACATTAACCTCACTTCTTCTCTTACTCTGCGACGATTTCGCAGAGGCCCCCGTAATCTTACAGGAACAGGTCAAGCATCTTCAGTTCTCTTGCGGACAGCTTCGTGTAATCCGGAATCTCGAAGCGGTTGCCGTCGAGATCGCTGATGAGAAGACGTACGTCCGAAAGGTTTACAACCGAGCTCGAATTCATATAGATAACGAATTTACACGGTCCCTGGTCGGTCTCCACATCGAAATACGCATGTCCGTACTCGTCCTTGATGCTGTTAATCTTCTTGATCACCGGCGTGAAGTAGCGGATGTCCATCTGCTCTTCGAGCATTTGCCGCGTCTCCGGCGTTACATCCGTCGAAAGGTCCTTGATCATGCCGATTTCTTTTGATTTCTCGTCAATCGTACGGATGGAGATGTACTTATTCCGGTCGGTGAACGGAAAGCTCCGTACCACGCGGATCCGGTCATAATGCTCCGGTGCGATGCTTTCGTTCAGATCAAGCGAAACGAAGCCTCCCGCCGTACGCGCGAAAACCGCATTGTCTTTATTGATATACCGCAGTCTGAGCATCTGCTCGGTCTCGGCTTCCATCTGCTCGAGATTGAACTCCTCATCTGCGCCTTCAAATTGCTTAAATCCCATAATATCCTCCTAATGCTTACTCAATTCCCTTCAGCGCCAATGCCTTGGTCTGAAGTTCCTTCAGCTTGTAATAAACGCCCTTCTTGGCAATCAGTTCCTCATGCGTGCCCTGTTCCGCAACCTTTCCTTCATCGATAACGACCAGGGTGTTCGCGTCACGGAGCGTGGAGAGACGGTGCGCAATCGAGATCGTGGTACGTCCCTTGATCAGCAGGTTGATGGACTGCTGGATCGCCTGCTCGGTCTCGGTGTCGACAGCTGCCGTCGCCTCGTCGAGAATCAGGATCTTCGGATTCGCGAGAATGGCTCTTGCAATGGAAATACGCTGTCTTTCACCGCCCGACAGTTCCCGTCCGGAGGACCCGATCATCGTGTCGTATCCGTCGGGCATGCGGCATATGAAGTCATGCGCGCTCGCAAGCACGGCAGCACGGATAATCTCCTCACGAGTCGCGTCTTTTCTTGCGTAGGCAATGTTCTCCGCCACGGTTCCCATGAACATGTACGTTTCCTGCGAAACCATCGCCACATAGCCGCGGAGCGTCTCGAAGCTCAGGTCGCGCACGTCGTGTCCGTCCAGGAGTACCTGTCCCTCCTGCGGGTCGTAAAGTCTCGAGATCAGGTTGACGATCGTCGTCTTGCCGGCGCCGGACCTTCCCACGATTCCGAGCATCTCTCCGCTCTTCACCGTAAGGCTCACATTCTTAAGGACCGGCTTATGCTTCTCGTAACCGAACGTCACATTTTTCATCTCAACCGTTCCGTCGATGTGGTCAAGCTTAAGCGCGTCGGGCTTCTCCTGAATCTCGGGAATCGCGTCGATGATCTCAAACATACGCTGCGCGCTGTTCATGCAGTTCGTGTACCAGCGGAAGAAGAAGGACATGAAGTCCATCGGTCCCGTCAGCTGGCTGACATATCCGGTAAATGTGATCAGGACGCCGAGGGAGATCGTGTGCGCCTTCAGGATCAGGAACGCACCGATTACGTATACCGTCAGCGAAGCAAAGTTCTCCGCCATGGAATACAGGGCGCTGAATTTGTTGTCGTAGTTCAGAACCGCCATGTCGGCGCTCCGAACCTTTTCGTTGCTCTTATCAAAACGTCCGACTTCGCTTTCCTCCTGCCCGAACGCCTTAACGACACGCGCGCCCTGAAGGTTATCGTTAACCTTCGAATTCAGGGAACGGGTGGCACGGTGACGGCGTCCGTAACGGTGCCAGAGACGCGGAAGCATCTTCCAGCTTATCAGGAACGCGATCGGCATGAACACAAGTGCCGCAACCGCGAGCACCGGGTTCAGCATGAACATAACAACGGCCATCGAAACGATCGTGAATATGTTCACAAGGAAATACGGAAGACCGTCGATGAAGAAACCGGTTACCTCGTCGGCATCGCTCATAACACGGGTCATCAGAGAGCCTGTCTGCTTACTCGTAAAGAAGCTGATGGACAGCTTTCCCATGGAGCTGAACACGTCCGTCTTCAGCGTCCGCACAAGGTCCGGAACGATCTTCGCGGTAATGACACCCTGAAAGATTCCGAACATCTGCATGAGAATCTTCGTGCCGAGCATTGTCAGTACAAGGATTCCGAGCGCAAGAACGTACTTTCCGCCGGGAATCCCGAAGGACTCAATAAACGCGTCGTCCTTCGCCAGTACCTTATCGTACAGCACCTTACCGTTTAAGTACGGCCAGATGATATTCAGTCCTGAATATACGAAGATGCAGAGCATCAGAAGCGCAATCCGTCCGCGGTAAGGCTTCAGGTATCCGAGTGTACGGAACAGAATGGATTTCTTGTTCATGCACCTCGGACAGATCTTACGGTCCTCGTCCGGGTACATCATGCCGCAGATCGGGCAGAACTCCTCTTCCTTCTCGTCCTCGTCCTCTTCAATTTCTTCGTTCTCAACAATCTTTTCGCATAAGCGTTCTACTCTTGTAGTCTGACCGATGCGGTGATTGGAGAACGAAGCAATGACCTCTGCCTTGCCGTCCGCCTCTTCATCATCCGGATTCTTATGCACAAGCATCAGGAATCCGCCGCCGACGGTCCGCTCGATCTTCATTTCCTTCATATCCGTAAGGGAGTATTCCTTTACGGTCCACTCACGTCTTACGGTCTGCGCTTTCGAGGCGAGTGTCTCACGCCCCTTGAAAAAGTGAACCTCCCCCGGAACCGGCTCGGAAACCAGAACGAGAATCCGTTCCTTACAGAGCACCAGGTATCCGAGCGTGAACTCTAACTTGTCGTTCATATCGGTTTCCGTACAGATCAGGACCTTTTCGTCCATGTCTCCATTCGGAAAGTAAGGTTCCAATACACTTCTTATCGAAGCCGGTATCTTCTCCTTCGGTCTGACCGAAGCTTCACCGGCCTTTTTCTTCTTACCCACAACAACATCCTTTCCCGGCATTTCGCCGACGGCCGCCCTGCGGCCCTTCACAAAAAAAGCACAGTGTAAAAAACACTGTGCCGAACAAACAGTTTCATAACGGGAACGGGCATCGCCCGTCACAAATTTCAGGACAGATACGGTTTCATCATATCGCTGAAATCAAAGGTTGCAAAATAATCCTTAGGCTGTTCCGCCCGACGGATCATCTGAACCTTCCCGCCCGGCTTCCAAAGAAGCTCGGCACATTTTAGTTTTCCGTTGTAATTGTAGCCCATGGCATACCCATGCGCGCCTGCGTCATGAATGACAAGGTAGTCGCCGATCTCGATCTTAGGGAGTTTACGGTCGATGGCAAACTTGTCATTATTCTCGCAAAGAGAGCCCACTACGTCGTAAAGGCAGTCGGCGGGTGCATTCTCTTTCCCGAGCACGGTAATGTGATGGTACGCCCGATACATAGCGGGACGCATAAGGTTCACCGCGCAGGCATCTACTCCGATATACTCTTTGTAGATATGTTTCTCATGGATTGCTTTGGTCACAAGGATCCCGTAAGGTCCCATCATATAACGGCCGAGTTCGGTGAAAAGAGCCACGTCGCCCATACCTGCGGGCACAAGTACCTCCTCATAAACCTTGCGTACAGCCTCGCCCACTCTCTTAATGTTCACCTTCTCGTCCTCCGGACGGTAAGGGATACCGATTCCGCCGGACAGATTAATGAACGCAATATGAGCCCCGGTCTTCTCCTTAAGGCGCACTGCGAGCGTGAACAACGTACGCGCGAGCGTCGGATAGTAATCCTCCGCGATCGTGTTGCTTACGAGAAATGAGTGAATTCCGAAGTTCTTAACGCCGAGCGCAAGAAGCTTCTGATAGCCCTCGACCATCTGTGCCTCGGTGCAGCCGTATTTGGCATCACCGGGATTATCCATGATGCCGTTCTCGAGTTCATAGATGCCGCCCGGATTGTATCGCATGCATACGGTATCCGGGATGCCGCACTCCTTCTGTAAGAAGGGAATATGGGTTACGTCGTCCAGATTGATATATGCGCCCAGTTCGCGCGCTTTCGTAAACTCGCCCACGGGAGTTTCGTTCGAAGAGAACATAATTTCCCCGTTTCCGAATCCTGCAGCCTCTGAAAGCAGAAGCTCCGTATACGAAGAGCAGTCGACTCCGCACCCTTCCTCGCGCAAAATCTGCAGCAGATAAGGATTGGGCGTCGCCTTAACGGCGAAAAATTCCTTAAAGCCGGGATTCCATGAGAATGCTTCATACAATTCTCTGGCATTTGCCCGGATTGCTTCTTCGTCATAAAGATAGAACGGGGTCGGGTAGCTCTTGGCAATCTCAGCAACCTGTTCCTTCGTAACGAACGGAATCTTATTCATCAGTCCTCTCCTTTCTGCAAAAATCTCATTGATTATATCACGCCCTTGGGTACTTTTCAACAGTAAAATTCTTCCTGCGGCAAATGCCATGGTTTTTATCGAACAAGTTTTCGTTTTCGGGTATGTTGCGCTTGCATTCATGCGCAAAATGTGGTATATTTTTGATGTATGGGCACTACTACTTGTGCCATCGAATTCACACGAAGAGGTTTTGCTATGGCAGAATACGACGGCAGTCAGATCGTTGTTCTCGAAGGACTCGAAGCAGTAAGAAAACGTCCCGGTATGTATATCGGTTCCACCGGTACGAAGGGACTTCATCACCTGATCTGGGAGATTCTCGACAACGGCATTGACGAACATCTTGCGGGTTACTGCAACGAGCTTCAGATTATATTACAGAAGGACGGCGGCATCACCGTAATCGATAACGGCCGCGGTGTCCCCGTGGACATCCACCCGACCAAGAAGATTCCGACCGCGCGCGTTGTCTATACGATTCTTCATGCGGGCGGCAAGTTCGGCAACACGGTCTATAAGGTTTCCGGCGGTCTGCACGGTGTAGGCGCTTCCGTCGTGAACGCCCTCTCCTCGAAGATGTGTGTTGAGATCAAGAGGAACGGTAACATTTACCGCGATTCCTACGAAAACGGCGGACATCCGGTAACGAAGCTTGAGAACGGGCTCCTGCCCGTCATCGGCACATGCAAGAAGAGCGAGACCGGGACGAAGGTCACATTTTACCCCGATCCCGAGATTTTCGAGACCGTCAAGTTCAGCCCGGAGACGATCTGCAAGCGGCTCAAGGAAATCGCCTTTCTGAACAAGGGGCTTACGCTCCGCTTCAAGGACGAAAAGACCGGCGAGGAGAAGGTTTACTGCGAGGAGCACGGCATCAAGAGCTTTATCTCCTATATTAACCGTGAGGCAACACCCCTTCACGCAGAACCGATTTACATTGAGGGAAGCAAAGGCGACATCGAGGTCGAGGTTGCCTTCCAGTACATCAACGATTATTCCGAGCAGATCAACGCCTACTGTAACCGCATCAACGTTGTCGACGGCGGTACGCTCGTAACCGGTTTTAAGACCGCTCTTACAAGGGTTCTTAACTCCTACGCGAGAGAGCTCGGTTACTTAAAGGATAAGGATGAGAATTACGACGGCAAGGACGTAAGAAACGGTCTTGTCGCCATCGTTTCGATCAAGCATCCCGACCCGCAGTTTGAAGGCCAGACCAAGACGAAGCTCGGCAACACCGACGCCAAAGCGGCAGTCGATGAGGTTTTCGCCGCGGAAGTGACCCGCTACTTCGATAAGAACGTTGAGGTGCTCCGCACCATCCTCGATAACACCGCACGCTCCTGCCGCGCCCGTCAGGCAAGCGACAAGGCAAGAAGCGCGGTATTGAAGCAGTTAAACGATTTCGATACGAAATCGAAGCTTGCCGCCTGCTCCTCGAAGAAACCGTCCGAATGCGAGATTTACATCGTCGAGGGTGATTCCGCAGGCGGTACCGTCAAGAAGGCCAGAAACCGCCAGACACAGGCCGTGCTTCCCCTGCGCGGCAAGATCATAAACGTCGAGAAGGCAACCCTCGAGAAGATTTTACAGAACAACGAAATCCGTTCGATGATCGCGGCCTTCGGCTGCGGCATCAGCGACGAGTTCGATATCAATAAGCTCCGTTACGACAAGATCATCATCTTAACCGATGCCGATGTCGACGGCGCGCATATCAGCACCTTGCTTCTTACTTTCTTCTACCGCTTCATGCCGGAGCTGATCTTGGAGGGCAAGGTGTACCGCGGACTTCCGCCGCTTTATAAGATTGAATACGAGATTCCAGGCAAGAAAACGAAGAAGGAAAGCAAATACCTGATGAACGATTTCGAGCTTGATAAGAAACGCCGCGAGATCGAGCATGCAAACGGAAAGATTGTTTCCTTACAGCGTTATAAGGGTCTCGGAGAAATGGATGACACACAGCTTTGGGAAACGACTTTGAATCCCGCGCAGCGTGTGCTTGCGCAGGTTTCGATTGCCGACACTGTCGAAGCCGACGAGGTCACAAACCTTCTGATGGGCAGTAACGTCGGCCCGAGAAGACAGTTCATTATCGACGAAGCGAAATACGCGAATCTGGATATCACCTGATAGGAGGCAGAAACCTTGAACAACGAGAAAGAATCGGTAATACAGCTCGATTTTGCCGAAGAGATGAAAACCTCCTTCCGGGACTACGCGATGAGCGTTATCATCGCCCGTGCCATTCCGGATGTCCGGGACGGTTTGAAGCCCGTACAGAGACGTATTCTCTACGCGATGAAGGAGCTCGGACTCGATCCGAAGAAGCCGCACCGTAAGAGCGCGCGTATCGTCGGCGATACCATGGGTAAATACCACCCGCACGGCGACTCCTCGATTTACGAGGCGCTTGTACATATGACCGAGGATTATTCGCTTTCGATCCCGCTTGTGGACGGACACGGAAACTTCGGCTCAATTGACGGCGACGGCCCTGCTGCCATGCGATATACCGAGGCAAGGCTTTCGGTCGGCGCGATGACGATGCTCGAGCATCTCGACCAGGGACTCGTGGAGTTCGTTCCGAACTTCGACGACAACGAGAAGGAGCCTTCGGTTCTGCCGGCCATGCTTCCGAACCTTCTGATCAACGGAACGACCGGTATCGCGGTCGGTATGGCAACCAACATTCCGCCCCACAACCCGGTGGAGGTCATTGACGCCGCAATCGCGGTGATGCATGACCCGTATATTACGACCGAAGACCTGATGCAGCTGATTCCGGGACCGGACTTTCCGACCGGCGGCATCATCGTAAACGGTGATGAGCTTCCGGTGCTTTACGAAACCGGCGAGGGCCGTATCCGAATCCGTGCGAAGGCAACGATTGAGAACGGCGAGTACGGTAAGAAGAATATCGTCATCACCGAAATCCCTTATACGCTTTCCGGCAACAAGACGAAACTGATCGAAGCGCTCGCGGATGCCGTCCGCGAGAAGACCTTTGAGGAAATCGCAGATGTCCGCGACGAGTCCAGTAAAGAAGGCATCCGCATCGTCATCGAAGTCAAGAAAGACCGTGACGTTGAGAACCTGTTAAACGGCTTATATAAGAAAACGCCCCTCGAGGAAACCTACGGGGCGAACTTTCTTGCGGTTAAAGGCAACCAGCCCTTCACATTTTCCCTCAAAGGGCTCCTGCAGGAGTTTATCGATTTCCAGGATGAACTCTACACGAAGGAATATCAGTACCTGCTTGATAAGGCGATCAAGCGTCTTGAGATTGTCGGCGGCCTGATCCGTGCCGTGGACGTCATCGACTATATCATCGAAGTACTGCGCGGCTCCCGCGAGTTAAAACAGGCGAAGGACTGCCTGATGACCGGTAACACCGAGGGCATTCGCTTTAAGACCGACGAAGCTCAAAAAGCCGCGACGAAGTTTGATTTCACCGAGCGCCAGGCTGATGCAATCCTTTCGATGCAGTTATCGAAGCTGGTCGGACTCGAGCTTCTTAGATTACAGCAGGAGGATGACGAGCTCCAGAAGAACATCAAGCGGTTCCAGAAGATTCTGTCCCGTAAGAGTGAACTTTATAAGGTCATTGAGGAGCAGCTTCTTGAGTTCCGCCTCAAGTTTGCGCAGCCCCGTAAGACGCAGATTACGACCGAAGTATTGAAGGCTTATGTTGTCGAGGAGAAGATTGAAGATCTGATGCTTCTGATTGACCGCTTCGGCTACATGAAGGCCGTCGATCTTCCGTCCTACCAGAAGACCTCCCCGGAGACGCTTGCCGAGTTTACGCACATCTGCCCGATCCGCTCGAATGACCGGCTCTGCATCTTCACCGCGCAGGGTAACCTTTACCAGCTCAAGGTTTCGCAGATTCCGCGCACCAAGATCAAGGATAAAGGAACGCTTTACCAGACGCTTACGAAGGTCGGAAACGACGAAGAGGCGCTTCTGTTCATCGCTTTCGAGGATCTGTTCAACTCACAGCTTCTGTTCGTAACAAGAAACGGTCTCATCAAGCAGGTTTCCGGCATCGAGTTCGACACGAACCGTGCCGTCGTGAATACGACCAAACTCGAAGATAACGATAAGATTGTCGGCCTCACCGCCCTCTCCGCGAAGGAAGTGATGAACGGACACCAGAAGGTCATCATTCTGACCGAGAAGAAGCTCTCCCTCGGCTTCCCGCTTGAGGAAGTTCCCGAGCTCAAGAAGACCTCGAAGGGCGTCAAGGCGATTGCTCTCGAGAAGAAGGACTATGTCATCTACGGCACCTCCCTTGATCAGAACGTCGACGAATTCATCTTCGACGGAAAGACCTACCACGCGAAGAAGGTACGCTGCCGTAAGCGAGCCGCGAAGGGCCAGAAAGCTACGCTGTAGTTTCGCATTTTACGAAATAACGGGTTTTCGAAGTTTTTGCAACCAACCGGTCTGTTCTTTCGACTTATCGGGTGAGAGAACAAACGGAGGTATCCCATGACAGATTCGGAAATAATTGAATTGTATCAAAAACGGGACGAAGGCGCCATCCGGCAGACCCAGGAGAAATACCAAAGGTATCTGATGAAGACGGCGATGCAGATTCTTAATAACGAGCAGGACGCCGAGGAGTGCGTGAACGACACCTACCTCGCGGCCTGGGAATCCATCCCCGGCACCCGACCGGAGCACCTGTCCCTATACCTTGCGAAGATTGCGCGGGCAAAGGCAATCGACCGGGTGCGCTATCAGACGAGTACGAAGCGCAGTTCGGACGAGTACGACCTTTCCCTCGAGGAGCTTGACGAGGTCGTCTCCCCCGGGGCTTCCCCCGAAGAGGAGCTCGACTCGGCCATACTCCGCGACGCGATCGGAGCGTTTTTACGAAAGCAGCCGCTAAATGTCCGCAAGCTGTTCCTATCCCGATACTTTTCCTTTCAATCTCTCAAAGAAGCGGCTTTTTCCTGCGGGATGAGCGAGTCGAAGGCCAAGACTGTTCTGTTCCGTTTACGGAAGAAGCTTCGGTCCTATTTGAAGAAGGAGGGATTCTCGGTATGAATAAAAATCAATTGATTGATGCACTCGGACAGCTTGACGATTCAGTATACGAAGGAATAGATATGCTCAATGCCCTTCCGGGCGAAAAGGCGATTGGGACCGGCAACGGACGTCGTGGTCGAAAGGTCTTTTTACTTGCCGCTGTAGCAGTTTTACTGATTGGCGGAGCGGCAGTCGCTGCACCGCCGCTTCTTCGCGGCGGGACATTAAAACTCGAGAAGGAAACAGTGGACGGTAAGGATTACAACAGTTTCCGATACGAAACAGGGGAGGCTTCGCGTGTACCCCTTTCGGAGATTACGGGAAGCGTTCTCGAATCCATGAAGGAAATTCCGGAACGAATAAAGAATTTCAATATCGTGGACAGCTCGGTTCCGAGTTGCATTGTTAAACATTTTGATTCTCTTTCGGAAGCTCTGTCGTATATCGGTTATTCAAAGCTGGTTTTCCCGGAAATGAATTATCCGTATAGTGAGATTCACACGGAAGCACACGGTGTATCGGCACAACACCCTAAAGTAAATGCTCCGGATGAAGAGTACGTGCTCGGAAGCCTTTACCTTTCGACAACCCAATACGATTCCTTTTCGGGACTTTCCTTTCAAAATTTGATTCACATTTATACGGAAGCAAACCCATTTGACAGTACTTCTCTCCTGCTTGTGAACTACCCGACGGAAACCTCTTATGTAACGGAGGAGCAGGCCGTTAACGGACGTGTCTTCAGCATTATAAAAGAGCAGAATACTTCCGAGGATCCCGGCTGGCAACTGAGTACCGAGGTGCTCTGGCAGGAAAACGGTGTCATCTATATGTTCCATGTCACTTATTACGAGGACAAGGCAGCTGAAGCAGACCGACTTGTCGAAGAATGGATGAAGAGTTTCCCGTAATGAATCTCGAATCCCGGCAATTTAATACGACAGTATGAATCAAGAAACCCGGCTGACACTCAGGTCAACCGGGTTTCTTATTATCAAAGCTATCCTTATATTGCCGTGACAGACGAATAGTATCTTTATCATATCGGTTTTCCTTGTTTTATTTGGGCTTAGACACCTTTTTCATTTTTCATTTGCCGGCATAATATATGCATATTTTGGCATATTTACACCGGCAAAAGGTGTAAAGTAAGGTGTAATTATTTTTCGTTTACACCTTATGATTTTCACACAGCATTCAGCTTCTCAATGGGAAGTTTTAATAATACTTTGAAAAATCTTCATATACCGCTTTCTCGCTCTCAACATCATCTGAACATAACTGATTCCAATTAATACCATATGAAGATGCTTTATCCAAATCCAACTTATATAAATGGCTTTCTCCGCTGTCGATATGTATTATTCCTTTGTCCAACAACCAGTTTAATAATTTCTTGCGTAATTCAGAATGCCCCATAACTACAAAATCAACAAATTCCTTATCTCGTGCCGGAGTATCCTTTCTATGTCCTCTCATACAGCTGAATAATTTCTTCAAAGAATTATGAACAGCAAAAGCATCCAATGTGTTTTCACTATAAACAAACGCATACTTTCGTAGCTTATAGTATTCCTGAACATTACCCAATGAAATTTTCGGCTCACACCCTCTAATATCAAAGTCCGGAGAAACACCATTACCATTCAAAGCCTTATCGGCAATAATATGTGTGCATTCCTCCAACATAACGCTATTACTTGCCCAATGAATATTCTTACATATAACAGACGACCTTACAATCCTAGTATTAATGTTGTTATCACACCCAATAATGACATTATAATCACAATCAATTGAAGTATTTATCATTTGCCTAAAAATCAACTGTTTTGTTTCAAATTTAAGTTCGAGTTCATTTTCCTGAATAATTTCTTTATCCTTTTTAACCGTAAACAGTGCAACTGCATTATTATCCGTTCCGTCTACAATGCTGACGTATGGAATTATATTTGATGTCTCCTTTGCCAAAAAAGCATCATATACATATCGAAATGCTTCTGGAGAATTGCATTTATCATAAGATAAACAATAAAAATCAAATAATAATTGTGACGGAATAAATGCACCTTTGTGCCAACTTTTATAATCCGAAACATACGAATACTTGTCTTTAATTCCTAAAAGTATTGCTAATGAAAAGTCTCTGAAAGCCGGTCCTACAAAATCCATAGTATCATTACTTTTCCCAAGAAATGGATGTTGGCATGTCATACTCATAACTGATTTTATGTATTCTTCATACATTTCAGGTTCAAGGTTATCTTTAACGTCAGAATCATCCATAACCTCCCCCATCAATATATATATTGTTATATTTACTATCTGCTCATCAAGCGTATACAGTTTATCCCAATCATTAAACCCAGAATATTTATCCCCTAAGTTTTCTTTCATTCCATTTATTATCTTGCTCTGCTCACGTTTTAATAAACCTTCTGCTAATATTCTATTTACTATTTCTATTCCAGAATTTGCACCGTGCAATGAATTCATTAACACCATTGTGTTTGGCGTATCAATCAATGTTTTTGCAACTGTCTGCAACACCGGAGCATATCCCAGAAAAGAATCCCTCGAACCTTCTTCTAAGACATCTGAGACAATTTTAAACTCTGCATCCACGCAGTCCTTCATTGCAGGCGTATAGGTAGTTTCATATACCGTTTCAATCGTTCGTTTAATAAACACACGTGCATTATTTTCAGTAAAAAACCCGATCTCATATGCCCCATAATTTATACCTATCTCCGATAGATATTTTCCCACAAATATTGCAGTTTCGCCTCTTGAAAATAGTGCAATACAGGGGCTTGATACACTGCCTACTGCTTTTTTTATATCATCTAGGAGCATTTCTATCGCTTTACGACCAGATATCAGATCAGCCTCATCAAGAGCATCTATTACTATTGACTGTTTCCCGGTTTTTAGCCCAGCGGCAAAAAAGGAATATGATTCTGCCCCCAGCGATTCTATTAACATACCATTTAATGAATGCTGTCCAAGTTTAACCTGAGAGAGATCCCAATATATGCTCCCCTTTTGATATGAAATATATTTTGCAAGTGCTGATTTTCCAACAGCTCCAGGTGCAGAAAAAAGAATGACTGATGCTGATGCATTCCACTTAAGTTCCTTAAATAGAGGTTCGACGTAAAAAGGCTCACTATCAATTCGAGAAACCGCTTTTGGCCTTTCTTCAAGCAATTTAATTGTTCCCTCTGCATTAGGTATTTTTCCTATTATTGATGTTAATGACATTTTTCTCTCTCCTTTTTCATTTACTACGTAAATAGTCTCGAAACCCATAATCATTATGTTCGGGGATCGCAGTTTTATCTGTGACGTAAATCTTAACGGATGAAAATGGTATATTGTTCTTATCTGCAATCAATTCAGCTAAAAGATTATAATCGCCCTCTTTATTACGCAGATTAAAATTTGCTTCAAAAGATGAATCCATTCACAGGTCCTCAATTAAAAATGGTAACATGTATATTGGATATAATTTCAACATTTCACTGTTGCCTATATCTTTTTGTGATAGCAATATTTTCTTCGCAACATGCTTTGAATACTTTTTCTGAAATTCTGTGATTGATTCATGCTTGCCGATTCCAGATGACTTAACTTCAATCGGAACTATCTTTGTTTTTGAAGCAAGCAAAAAGTCAATCTCATAATAGTGAGAACTGTTTTCTTTCTCCCATGTGTGATAATAAAGATCTATATCTGATCCAGTAATTACCTGCGCAACTGCATTTTCGTATAAATATCCCAAATCTGCAGGAAGCGAATCACTTAACAATTTCGTATAAATGTTTTCATCCGTCTTCCCTGACGATCTGAAGATCATGGTAGTAAATAACCCTGTATCAGCCAAATAGAGCTTGAACGTATCATCATCTCTCGTTTGAGGTAATGCAATGCTCGGATTAAGTACATTATGGCAGGCTAATACCGTCTTTGAATCCAGCAAATCATGTAAACGCTCTAAATCCTTATCAATCTTTTTTTTGCCCGTAGCTGCCGAAATAACATAACTTCTTTTATCCGTTGCCAACTGCGTCGGAACAGAATCATACATTCTTCCAATCAGTCCAGTATCATCGATCTTGAAGAAATCGTCTTTGTACAAATCTATGATTTCTCTCTTTACTTCATCGATTTCTGTAAAATTCCTGCCTTCCACATAAGCTTCTACAGCCTGAGGCATTCCACCTACCGCCATATAAATTCTGAAATCCCGCATCAGCTTTCTGTTTAAGGAATTTCCAACCGGCTTCCCAAGCTTATATAAATCCCGCAATACGCCATAGGTATCATTTCCGATGGCCCACATAAATTCTTCATAGTCCATCGGATATATCTGTATTTTCATCTCCTCAGATGGAAGCACTATATCCTTGACATTCTTTTTTATACTGATCAGAGAACCGGTCTCAATATAGTCATATCTTCCGTCCGCAACCAGGTACTTTATAGCCTGGCGCACTTTAGGCATAAGCTGGATCTCGTCAAATATAATAACGGATTCTCTTTTATACAACGTTATCCCAGTTGCAGTTTGCAGTCTAAGAAAAAAAATATCCAGATTTGCTATGTCATCGAACACATCAAGAACATCCTGCGTTATGTTAGCAAAATCCACTTTTATATATGACCTATACTCTTGCTTTGCAAATTCTTCGGCAATTGTCGATTTTCCAACACGCCTGGCCCCTTCCAGAAGCACAGAATACTTTGGTGCCTTTTTTTCTTTCCAATATTTTAGCTTTTCTAAAGCTTTTCTCTTAAACATACTATCTCGTATAATCCAATTATCAGTTTATGATTGGATTTTTCCTTTCTCCCACCTCAAAACAACATGGTTCCATTTCTTCGAACTTATAAATGGATTATAGTACCATTTCTTCAATATTTCAAGGGCGTTATTCCGTTTCTTCAAGATTTATTTCTGCTTTTAGTACCGTTTCTTCCATGTCACTACTAAAAAGCACCCTGCATAACGCAGAGTGCTCTCATCTCATCGGGTAGTTCACCTTCAAAAGGTGTAAACGGGGTGTAAATCCGTTTGATAAATCTTCAAAATGTCGTATTTTCAAGGTTTTGAGGAATAGATCGGTATAGAGGGGAATTCTGTCATGTTAGCCGATAAATTTTTCACATTCTTTTGACTTAAAACCTTGTTTTTTTTCAATCATGTGTTATTATATTGATACAATAGGGCTGGTCGAAAGACCCTGGTCCACCAATCGGCGGGGATATACCCCGCCATTTTTATAAGGCGGTAACACAGTTGAAAAACATTCTTAGTATCTTCATCGATGAATCCGGCGACTTCGGAGAATTTTCTGCTAAATCCCCCTACTACATGCCGGACATTACCTTTTTGGCAATGTTCCTTACAGCATTAAAATTCTAACGGAGCCGACACAACTCCAAAAAAATAAGCCCCTACGGGCTTAAGTTTTTGGAGACAGTCCAAGCAACAGGTTTCAAAAATGGGGGTACGATGGGGGCACAAATGCCTTGTCATACCCCCACGTTTATATACGATCACCCCAATAATCCTCTGCCTTCCTCGACAGGATTAGTAAATCGTAACATACAGACAATTATTCAAAACCATTTCCCCATGCAGCCATAAAGTCCGCCACGGTTACAATCTCTATATCTTTATACTTTTTCAACGAAAGTAAGTCCTTGTCTCCACTGACAATATACACACACTTTGCATCATCAGCGCACTCAATAAATTTGTCATCATCAGGATCCCGACAGACCGCAATACGCGAAGATGGTTCTATTATCTTCATCGCCGAAACTATGGCTATCAAAGGCAGTTTTTCGGGCCTGTTTGGATATCGCGCACATAATTCCTCAAGCGTCTCTTTGTATTCAACCACAATCTCTGTAGAAGCAAATGCTTCCAGTCTGCCATTTAACAGGAGTTCAAGCAGTTCTTTCGGACGACCTCCAAAGAAAACCGCGGATGCGATCACGTTTGTATCTATAACAATCCTCATTTCCTTCTCCTGTTACGAACAGTCTTTATGGCATCCGTGATATCATCTTCTGTCATTCCCACACTTTCTGCCCATTCCTCGGCTACATTCATTAGCCTATGAAATTCGGTAATATCAGGAACAGGAATCGGCTTTAGCAAAATGCTATCACCGTCACAGAACACCATAAATTTGGTTCCGGCTTCAACATTAAGATGTTCCCTTATGGATTTGGGCAATACAATCTGCCCCTTTGATGACAGAGCTGTAACTTCCGACATATACTGTGCCATAATGTGCCTCCTTAAAGTAAGATTTTCTTACCTGTATTCTACCATACATTTCCAAAAAAGCAAGTCGTTATACTGATTAATTTGTTCTTACCTTTGTTTTCAGGCGGTCGTTCGCCGATCTCTTCGTATGTATTCGGAACAGAGGTATCCGCTTTTTCTGTATCCTTCCATTTGCCCTGTTTTCTAATGTAATCAATATTCTGTTGTATCGTGCCTTTTGCAACATCGATGTGTGCTGTCTTAAACTGTTTCTTTATCGAGGAAACACGCACAGATGACGAGAAGCAGATAAAGACATGCGTATGTTGCGTATGCCCTTCGTTTCCGATTTCATCACACATGGCTGCAAATTCAAAAGTCTTAAGTCTCATTGCAGTGATCGCACTTTGCCTCACCTGCTTTAGCCTTGGATATAATCTTGGACGCAATCAGAAAGCACAAAAATAGCCGCCCTCGCTCAAAGGAAGCGGCTATCTTTTAGCTAAACTTTTGGGCTAACCGTTTACTGGTGATACCCTTTTCTATGGTCATATTAACACAGGAACGGATTTCTGTCAACGTGAGCTTTTTGCAACAGAGTTGCAAGTAATGAGAGTTTCTATATACTCAGCCTGTTGCATAAAGATCCATCTAAACTAATAATTTACAAACATTTTGCTGTTTGCATATTTTATTACTTCATAATCTTGTATCTCAAGAGCGATTGAAGATACAAATATCTCCATCGCTCTTGTTGATTTTTTGACAGTCACTTAAGCGTTCAATGTAAACTTAATGACATTGGCTGTAAATGCGGGGCTTTTTGGTGTTCGATCTTAACAAAGTCAGTTTTTTTCATCCCACCTCGCGGATCCTTTCCACGACAGCCGCTTTTGCGGATCTCGAAAACGAGAACAAAGGTACGATGATCCCGAAGAGAGCCATTGCCGGCAGCATGAAGGCTACGGGCAGGAGCGAGAAATGCGGTTTGTAGAACCAGAAAAGGCTGTCGCCCATAAGGTTTAAAAGGAGGGCGGTCAAAGGTGCGAGGACGGATGCAAAGAGGCCTGCGCCGAGGGTGTTGATCATTCCTTCGACCATCAGCATCTTTTTAAGCTGGCTCTTCGTCATTCCGATGGCTTCCAGAATGGCAAATTCTGTCTTTCTGCCGATGATGCCGGCCAGTACGGAATTTATGAAGTTCAGGATCCCGATGACAGCGATAATGCCGATCAGCACGCCGCCGATCACGGCAAACATCATCTTAAGATCAGCCATTTCTTTCCGCATGATCTCCTTGCTCTCGTAAGAGAGGACCGATCCGTTTCGCTCTGTGATGCGGCTCAGGAGCTCCTCAGCGTTTTTGGAAGCCTCTTCATCGGTTGTATTAAAGGCATAGAACACGGGAACAGTGTTGCTTCCGAGGTCTTCTTTAAGCCCCTCGACACCTGCGACCATGTTCAGGCCGATGGTCTGAAACCTGAGGGATAACTGCGTCGGGACTTTAATATAGGCACAGACGGTGTACTCGACTTCTTTTGCGTTTGTAAAGACAACAGCAACATTGGGGGCCGGGTCCGTGTCTTCCGTA
>JAEEGG010001357.1_pt1 | contig 66960 bp, 60 predicted proteins | sample 9134161 | NCBI WGS metagenome assembly JAEEGG01 (sample SAMN16246543, study PRJNA631951) | gut metagenome | biome: gut microbiome; feature: rumen; material: CR-attached | host: Bos | place: Iran: Karaj | collected 2018-10
CATCATTCAGCCGCTGGTGTCAGTCATTACCAACATCAGCTTCGACCACACCCAGTTTCTGGGTGACACGCTGGCGAAGATTGCTGCCGAGAAAGCCGGTATCATAAAAAAAGGTACGCCCGTAGTCATTGGTGAGAACGACGACGAGACACGTCCAGTGTTCGAAGCAAAGGCTGCCGAGATGCACGCCCCCATCCTCTTTGCCGAGGACCAGCCTGAAGTGTCGACAGCAACAATGCTTCCAGAAGGCGGCATGCATTATGAAACCCGCCATTTCGGTGTTCTCGACGGCGATTTGGGCGGTATCTACCAACAGAAGAACATGAATACGGTGCTGCAGACACTCTCCCTGCTCTTCTGCCAAGGCCTTGTCAACAACCAAAGCGGTGCTGTACAACGAGGCGTCGGCCATGTGGCAGCCAATACCGGACTGACGGGACGCTGGCAACAGGTAAATGCTTCACCTCGCGTCATCTGCGACACCGGTCATAACGTCGGAGGCTGGCAATATCTGAGCCGTCAGCTGGCAATGGTTGAGTGTGACCAGATGCATATCGTCTTCGGAATGGTCGACGACAAAGACATCAATACCGTCCTCGACATGCTTCCGAAGTCGGCAAAATACTATTTTACCAAGGCAGAGACCAAAAGAGCCCTCAACGAGGCCGTCGTACTAGCCAAGGCACAGCAGCACGGACTCACCGGCGAGGCCTACCCCACTGTGTATGAAGCATATAAAGCGGCTCGCCATGCGGCCTCGGAGCGTGATTTCATCTTCGTCGGAGGCTCCAGTTACGTCGTCGGCGACTTCCTGAAAAAGTGCATTTAGGTGTTTTTAACACTCCCTAAACCTTTTTTTACGCGTTTCTTTCGTCTTTTTCGTTTATTTTCTGTTACTTTGCAGATTAGATTTTATAGTATCTAACTAAAAGCATACGATTATGGCTAACACAACAGAAACTGCGAATTTGTGTGGTCTGAACCGCAAGGATTTCCAGACCACGATTAAAGGTAAGAAAACGGATCTTTACATTCTGAAGAACCGTAAGGGTTATGAAGTCGCTATCTCAAACTATGGCGGTGCCATTTGCGCCATCATGGTTCCCGACAAGGATGGCAAAGTTGCTAACGTCATTCAGGGTCATGCCAATATCGAGCAGCTCACCAGCGGAAAAGAGCCCTACCTGTCAACGTTGATCGGCCGTTGGGGCAACCGCATCTGCAAGGGTCAGTTCACGCTGAACGGCAAGGACTACCAGGTGGCACTCAACGATGGTCCCAACCATCTGCACGGTGGTGAGAAGGGCTTCAACTGCAAGGTTTGGGATGCCCGTCAGATGGGTCCCCGCTCATTGGCTCTGCACCGCGTATCGTCCTATGGTGAAGAGGGTTACACCGGTGAGCTTGACGTCACAGTAGAGTTTACCTTTACCGACCAGAACGAGCTTATCATCGAATATCTGGCAACCACAAACAAGAAAACCATCGTCAACCTAACCCACCATGCATTCTTCTCATTGGCTGGTATTGCTGATCCCACCCCGACCATCGAGGACCAGATTTGTGAGATTAATGCCGACTTCTATCTGCCCACCGACGAGACCGCTATTCCTACGGGTGAAATCCTGAAGGTGGCTGGTACACCGTTCGATTTCCGCACCCCGAAGGCCTTCGGCAAGGACATCGACGCTGACAACGAGCAGATCAAGTTCGGTCACGGTTTCGACCACAACTACGTGCTGAACAAGAAGGAAGAGGGCGAGCTGAGCTTTGCTGCCCGCATTACCGATCCGAAGAGCGGCCGTACGCTGGAGTGCTACACGACCGAGCCCGGCATGCAGCTCTACACGGCAAACTTCGCCACAGGCTACAAGGGTGTCCAGGGTGCCACATTCCCCCGTCGCAGCGCTGTCTGCCTGGAGACTCAGCACTTCCCCGACACGCCGAATCGTCCGTACTTCCCCTCGGTGATCCTGCGTCCCGGTCAGCAGTACAAGCACAAGACGATTTATCGCTTTGGTGTAGTAGAGTAAACAAAACTACTAATTAATATTGTACTTATGAGTAATCAAAAACAAAATGGAAGCATCATCGCCATCGTGACGATGATGTTCCTTTATGCCATGATTTCGTTTGTAACGAATCTTGGCGCCCCGATTGGTGTCATCTGGAAGAACCAGCCTGAAATCGGCGGTTCCAACGTATTGGGCATCATGGGTAACTTCATGAATTTCTTCGCATACCTGTTCATGGGTATTCCAGCAGGTAAGATGCTGACGAAGGTCGGTTACAAGAAGACGGCCCTCATCGGTATTGCAGTAGGATTCATTGGTGTGTTAATCCAGTTCCTGTCAGGATTCTCAGGCGGTATTCCCGGCTTCTGCGTCTACCTGTTCGGTGCATTCATCAGCGGTTTCTCCGTATGTATCCTGAACACGGTGGTGAACCCCATGCTCAACCTGTTGGGTGGCGGTGGTAACCGTGGTAACCAGCTGAACATGATTGGTGGTACGCTGAACTCGCTGGCAGGTACGATGACGCCGATGCTCGTCGGTGCCCTCATCGGAACAGTGACAGCATCGACCCAGATGGCCGATGTCAATCTGGTGATGTATATCGCCATGACTGTCTTTGCCGCAGCCTTCTGCATCCTGCTCTTCATCCCCATTCAGGATCCGGAACTGGGCAAGGTGACTGCCGATACAAAGTTCGAGCATTCTCCCTGGTCGTTCCGCCACTGTCTGTTGGGCGTCATCGCCATCTTCGTCTATGTAGGCGTAGAGGTAGGTATCCCCGGTGGCCTGAACTTCTATCTGTCTGACACCTCTGCCAATGGTGCATGGGTTAATCCAGAGGCTGTGCTCAATGCTGCCACCATCGGTGGTGCCGTTGCCGCTATGTACTGGCTGTTGATGCTCATCGGACGTATGATTGCGAGTGCCATCGGTGCCAAGGTGTCTTCACGTCAGATGATGCTGTTCTGCACGTTCGTGGCTATGGTACTGATCATTGCTGCCATGCTCATACCGAAGAGCGTGACTGCCACCATGCCATTGGTAAAGATTCTGGAGGGTTCTGTCGAGATGACCACTGTGCCGCTCAGTGCTGTATTGCTCGTCCTTTGCGGACTCTGCACATCAGTCATGTGGGCATCTATCTTCAATCTGGCTACTGAAGGGCTTGGCAAGTATACTGCTCAGGCTTCCGGTATCTTCATGATGATGGTGGTCGGCGGTGGTGTACTGCCCGTCGTACAGAATTTCTTTGCTGACTTCATGGGTTATATGCCAAGCTACTTTGTCTATCTGCTGGCTGTGGCCTACATGTTCTACTATGCCCTCATCGGCTGCAAGAACGTGAACAAGGACATACCAGTATGATTTGAGATTTGAGATTTGAGGTTTGAGATTTATCAGATAGTCTATGGAACAGGAAGTTGCCAACAACGTCTATGAGTTGTCCAGAGACTTTGCTCTACGAATAGTCAATCTGTATAAATTTCTTACTGACGAGAAGAAGGAATTTGTCATATCCAAGCAGCTGCTACGCTCTGGAACGAGCATCGGCGCCAACTCCTTTGAAGGGAAGAACGCTTATAGCCGTGAAGATTTTGCATACAAGATGAGTGTTGCGCTGAAAGAAGCCGGAGAGACTGGTTTTTGGATTGACCTTCTACATCGCGCCAACTATCTTGACGACAAACAGTACGATTCGCTCTTCCAAGATTGGAACCATATCTATGCTGTTCTCGTCAAGATAGTAAAGGCCACAAAACCTCAAATCTTAAACCTCAAATCATAGTCAATTTAAACTCTCAAGCCAAAGAATCATTTTAAAAAAAATCTCAAATCTCAAATCTCAAATCTATATGATGGAAATTGATTTTGTAAGAAGCCGCTTCATCAAGCACTTTGATGGAAAGACCGGCAACGTATATGCCTCTCCAGGTCGTATTAACCTCATTGGCGAGCACACCGACTACAACGGCGGATTCGTGTTCCCCGGAGCTGTCGATAAGGGCGTGATGGCCGAGATGCGTGCCAACGGTACTGAAGACACCGTGATGGCCTATGCCATCGACCTGAAGGACCGTGTGGACTTCAAGCTCAGCGACCCTGCTGGTCCCCGTGCCTCGTGGGCCCGTTACATCTATGGTATCGCTCTGGAAATGAAGAAACTGGGCGTTCCCGTGAAGGGTTTCAACATCGCCTTTGCAGGTGATGTTCCTCTGGGTGCCGGCATGTCGTCAAGTGCTGCTATGGAGAGTTGCTTCGCCTGCGGCCTGAACGATATCTTCGGCGAGAACAAGGTATCGCAGTGGGATATGGTGCTGGCCGGACAGGCTACCGAGCACAACTATTGCGGTGTCAACTGCGGTATCATGGACCAGTTTGCCTCTGTCTTCGGAAAGGCTGGCTGTCTGATGCGCCTCGACTGCCGCTCACGTGAGTTCGAATACTTCCCCTTCAAGCCTGATGGCTATCGCCTCGTGCTGCTCGACAGCGTGGTGAAGCACCAGCTGGCAGGCTCGCCCTATAACGACCGCCGCAACTCGTGCGAGAACGTCGTGAAGCACATCCAGGCCAAGCATCCGGAGGGTAAGTTCGAAACCCTGCGCGACTGCACATGGGAGCAGCTTGAGGAGGTGAAGGCCGAGGTTGGCGACGAGGACTACAAGCGCGCCAAGTTCGTACTCGGTGAGAAAGACCGCGTGCTCGGCGTCTGCGAGGCCCTGAACGAAGGCGACTACGAGAAAGTTGGCGAACTGATGTACCAGACACACGAAGGTCTGTCGAAGGACTACGAGGTCTCTTGCGAAGAGCTCGACTTCCTGAACGACATTGCCAAGGAGTGTGGTGTCACCGGTTCACGCATTATGGGCGGCGGCTTCGGCGGCTGCACCATCAACCTCGTGCGCAACGACCTCTACAAGCAGTTCGTAGCTACTGCCAAGCAGAAGTTCAACGAAAAGTACGGCCATGAGCCGAAGGTTTACGACGTCGTCATCGGCGACGGCTCGCGCAAGCTCTGCTAAGAAAATAAAACAACAAGCAAAGCCCTTCCACTTGCAACAGTGAAAGGGCTTTTTTCATTTTTAAAATATATGTCCGGTTGGAATGGTTGCTGTTAGCGGCGAGGGCCACGAGGTTGGTGCTGCTGATGCTTCTCCATCTGTTCAGGAGTCAGGATGGCCTTCAGCTTACTGTCATACTCCTTGCGACGCTCCATGCGCTTCTTCATCTCTTCTTTCTGTGCCTCAGTCAGTTCCGGACGCTCAGCACGCGGAGGACGCTGCGTAGCACCAGTTTCACCATCTGGTTTCTTCATGTCCTCGGCCTTCTTCATACCCTCAGGCTTCTTCATGTCCTCAGGCTTCTTCATGCCATCGGCCTTCTTCATGCCATCGGGACGCGGACCAAGAGGACCTCTGTGCATCCGGGGACGACCAATCACATCCTTATACTCCTTATTCAGATCCAGCACCTTAGCCTGCTGATCCTTGTTCAAGTCCAACTCCTTGGTCATCCGTTCCGTCATCTGTTCCGGTGTCATCATTCGCGGACCACGTCGACCGGCTTCCTTGTTGTCCTGTGCCATCATCGTACCGAAAGCTGCGATGGCGAGCATTATTAAAACAATCTTCTTCATACCTTGATAATTAATTTAATGTTGGTTTTGATAGTACTTTATGTCTCATCAGACAATACTATGACGCAGACCACGCAAAAAGGTTTAATCCGATTCCTTAAAAAATCTCACAACAGGAAGGTAAAGCATAAGGAGAAATAGAGCTGGGCCGCAAGAATGTAGAGCAACAGGAGGGGTGCTGACTTCTGGAGGCCCCTGACGAGTGCCTGGAAGACATCGGCGAGGGTGAGGAAGGAGCCCGAGACGGTGCCGTAGATGAGTGCTGCAGCCATAATGCCGAAGCTGACCAGCGGGACAAGGCTTGACGAGAAGGGTGAAGGCCACAGGGAGCCGTCGGCGGAGAGGAGCACGGCATGGGGGACGACGGTCATGAGGAGCACGATGCCGACATAGATGGCGGCAAAGAGGATGGTCATTACGCGAGCCCTCTGGGCACGATATGCCTGTTCACGACGCAGCAGTCCGCTATGCACCACGCAGCCATAGGCGGCTGCCAGCAGTAATATCCAGACGAGCACGGGGGTGGCGAGCAGCTCTGAGAAGTGTCCGAGGAACCATCGTATACCCTCGCTGGAGAGCATGGAGCGCACACCGCTGCTGGGTACTGCCGCACTCCATATCCAGGAGACGAGCATCAGCAGCAGCTGTGCAAGCACCAGCAATAGTGCCACATAGGGCCAAATACGCTTTATCATTGCTCTTTCAAATCTCAGTTCTCAAATCTCAATTCTCAAACCTCAATCCGTATCAGGCATGAGGTTGTCGATGTCGAGGATGCGCAGTTCGAGGGCTCGCACGACAAGTCGGGTGGCATTAACACTCTCACCGCCGGGGAAGAGTTTCTTGACCAGTTCGTTCTGTCGCTTCTCAAGACTCTTGACACCGAAGGGCATGCCGCGCAGACCAGTAATCTGCTCCTTGGTGTAGCCCAAGGCCAGATGGCGCAGGAAACGCTCGTCGTACTCGTCGATTTCGTAGTCGATGAGGGCATCCTGACGAGCCAGCTGCGAGGAGATAGTCTGCTTGAAACGTTCGACGATTTTCTCCAGGATGGGTTCGTTAAACACAAGCTGCTTGCCCTCCATGACAGCCATTACATCGCGGCGTGTCAGCAGTTCACCGCTCTTCAGGATGATGCCGTCGGCACCTGCGTCAAGCACGTCGACCCACAACTTCTCGTTCAATATCTCGCCGGTGAAGATGAGGATGCGCACCTGAGGATAGGCCTCCTTGGTCTGTCGGCAGAGGTCGACACCGACGGTGGTGGAGCCTCCAAGTCCGAGGTCGAGCAGTACGAGGTCGGGCTGTTGTTTCTTGATGAGTCGCCAATAGGAGACCTCGTCGGCAGCCGTTCCTATGACTTCTGCCTCGGGAATCTCGTTGCGAACAATACCTTCCGTGCCTTTGAGTTCGAGGGGCACGTCCTCGACGATAATAAGTTTAAACTTGTCCATGATATCTTGGTAATATGAGTTTCACTTCGTTTCCGTCGATGCTGATGCCACAGCCCCGGCGGTGGGTTGCCTCTCCATGATCGCGCACAATCTGGCGGCAGAGCAAGAAGGTGATGGATGATGGGTGATGGGTGTTGGTGATGTGGTAGATGACGTAGTTGTCGTCCTTCACCTCGGCCGTCACGTCGCCCTTCAGCAGTTCGAAGAGGTAGTGTAGCATGCGCTCGTCGCCCAACAGCACCTGTCCGTAGAGCTCTACCTTGCTGACGTGCAGCTTGACCTGTTCGACCTGTCGCATGGCCTGTTCGCTGAGGATGCCATAGAGGTCGCGGTAGTAGTGTGTGACCTCGCTCAGCGACTCGATGTCGCCGGTATCTACCAGCTGGCGGATGCGGCTGGGATAGTACATCGTCTCGTGCTTCAGCGTCGAGAGACAGTTGTCGAGCACGGCATTGGCGACGTGCAGCTTGCTGTCTTCGAGTTCGGAACGGTGCAGTTCGTCGTCGATGACCTCGATATTGTCAAGCTGATGGCGCTCCTGCTGATGACGTTCATAGAGTCGGTGGCGATAGTAGAGCATGTAATAGGCCGGTACGATGAGTAGCAGGATGACAAGCAGCAGGATGATGGCGATATGCTTGTTCTGCTGAGACTGCTGCATGGTACGACAATAGTCGCCCAGCGTGGTGTCGGCACTTAGCTCCTTGAACAGCTGAGTATAGACCTTGTTGTTATAGGCGTAGAGCTGCCATTCGTGAAGGGCCAGGGCAGCCACAGCACTCTCGTTGCGCATGTCGAGGATGACCTGGTAGTTGACGTCGATGCTGTCGTGCAGCCACTGGATTTCAGGCGGAGTTACACTGGTATCGCCGTCGCGCGTCAGCAGCAGGCGCCCTTGCGGATGCTGTTGCTGATACTGAAGGTTGAGATAGTAACGGCAGGAATCGGCAAACTGTAATGTGCGCTCATACAGGCCGTTGACATTGCAGAAGTAGGCCGAGTCAGCATAGATATGGGCCATTGTTTTGGGTGATGGGTGTTGGGTGTTTGCTAAAAGCGGTAGACTTGAAGCCAAGAGCCAAGAGCCAATAGCTAATAGCCTGACTACCCCCTTCGGCAGACGGAAGAAGAAGCGGCTGCCCCTACCCTGCTCGCTCTCGGCTGACAGGCGGCAGACGCTGAACAGCTGGCTCATCTTGCGGTATTTCTCGATGATGCCCTTGCAGTTCATGAGTCCGAAACCATGCCCCGATGCCACATGATCGGTGGCACGCGTCTGGGCATCGCTGACCTTATGGTCGAAGACGTGAGCCAGTTCGTCAGGACCCATGCCGCGTCCAGTATCGCTGACGGACAGCTCCACGTAGTCGGCACCCTCCTGAGCTGAGACGGTGACGCTGCCACCACGGTCGGTAAACTTGCGGGCATTGTCGGCCAACGTATTGAGCATGAATAGTGTCAGTACCCGGTCAGCCTTCACGGTGGCTTCGGTCGGTTCCACCTGGAGGGCAATGCCCTTCATGTCGAAACCCGTCTTGCCCTTGGCAACAATGTCGAACAAGGGCTGTAGCGGGAAGCTCTCGACACGCAGGCTCAAGTCGCCCTGTCGCAGCTGTATCCATTGTGTCAGCAGGTCGTTCTGTTCGTTAATCTTATCGGTCAGCTCACGAATGTAGCTGAGCCGTTCCTCATTCTTCTGATGATCCTGATGATCCAGATGGTCCACCTCATGCAGCATGCGGTCGATGAGTGGCAGGATGCTCATGACCTGCGAGACCTTCGCACGCTGTTCCATGTGGCGTCGCTCAGACTTCTCGACAGCCATTCGGCTGACGCGCAACTCATCGGTCTTCAGCTCCAACAGGTCGTCGAGCTGATGGTCCTCTTTGCGCTTCTGATTGAGATAGTTGAACAGCCACAGCAGGAACAGTAGCAGCACGATGGCTCCCACCACCGCCAGAATCATGAGGTTCAGCTGTTTGGACGATGAGTCGAGGATGCCGGCACGCGCTTCGAGTTCACGGTCCTGACGGGTCTGTTCCTGTAAGTCGATATAAATGTTACGGTTGTAGTCGCTCTGCGCCTTGTCGTTGACAGCAGAATAGGCGACGCTGAGCTGTTCGCGGATACTGGCCACCAAGTCAGGAGCCTGATAGATGGCAGAATCAGACAAAGCCATCTGCAAATGGTCGAGAGCCTGCAGATTGTCGCCCAGGGCATGATAGCACGATGCCAGCGTACGATGGGCACCGGCAATCTGATAGACATCGCCATAGGCCTTGAAACCAGCCAAAGCGTCCTCAGCCAGCTGCAGGTCGTTGTCGTGTTCGGCTAGCGCCTCCTTGGCATTGGCTTCGAAGTATGGGTAATGGAATCGAGTGGCAATGGTCAAACAGCGGCTCAGAAAGTCGATTTCCTCCTGATAGATATCGTTGGCGCTGCCTTCCGTGATAATACCACCGGCACCGACATTGTAGAGGTAGTTCAGGTATTGGGCCGTATCGTGGCGCACCTCGTCAAGATTGACTTCCATGAGGGCTTCGACAGACTGCCGTTCCAAGCCGACATAGTAGTAATAGGTGGAAGTGACAATGGCATATTCTGACTCGGCATAGACCATTCGCCGACGCAGATGGTCGGAGAGCATGTCGCGCTCCTCGTTGATGCGCTTCTGATGGCTGATGGCACGTTCGCGGTGTTCGTAGAAGGCTCGGTTTTCAGAACGTCGCTGACAGAGGCGCATGTGCAATACTTCCGAGACAAACAGCTCTACCTGATTGTCTGTCAGCGAGATAGCCTCATCGAGCAATTGCCCGGCTTTGGCATAGTCCATACGAACAATAGAGACGAAAGCAAGATTATTAAGGGCTTCAGCACGTCCGTCGTCATAAGCATCGGACAAGGCCAGGGCGCGACGGGCATAGATCTCCGTAGAGTCAATATCGCGGTAGTGAAAAGCGTAGGAAAGTGAATTCAGCTTGTCCACCGCTGCCTTATCGGACGGCGAACAAGCTGAGAAGAGTATTAGTAGCGAGACATTAAGCGCGAGCCTTAGCCACATAACCGAGTGCCTCCTTGCACTTGTCGGTTACATACTGCCAATCGGCGGCCTTCACCTTGTCGCTAGGGAAGAGCTTAGAGCCCATGCCCACACAGAACACGCCAGCCTTGAACCAAGACTTCAGGTTCTCCTCTTCAGGAGCTACGCCACCAGTCACCATGATCTTCGACCAAGGCATTGGAGCCTTCAGACCCTTCACCATGTTCGGACCTACAACGTCTCCGGGGAATACCTTCGTCAGGTCGCAACCCAACTCCTGAGCCTTACCGATTTCAGAAACGGTCATACAGCCTGGGCAATAGGGCACCAGACGACGGTTGCAAACGGGGGCAATCTCGGGATTGAACAGCGGACCTACCACGAAATTGGCACCCAGCTGCAGATAAAGTGCAGCAGTGGGAGCATCGACAACGCTACCAATACCCAGAGCCAGTTCGGGGCACTCCTTGTCGGCCCACTTCACCAGCTCACCGAAAATCTCGTGAGCGAAGTCGCCGCGATTCGTAAACTCAAAGGCACGAACGCCACCTTCGTAGCAGGCCTTCACCACGTTCTTGCATGTCTCCAAGTCCTTGTGATAGAAGACAGGTACCATACCAGTATCGCCAATCTTCTTCAGGACAGCTATCTTATCAAACTTTGCCATAATTATCCTTTATATTCACGCTTGAAAATATAGGTACCACACTCGGCAGCTACCAGCTCCCAACCTTCAAAACCCAATTCATTCAGTTTCTTCTCGACACCAACGAGACGGGTAATCACCTTATATTCAAACTGTTTCATAATTATCAATTATCTTTGTACGCGACCATTGGCATTACCGCCAGCCAGACTCTCTACCTCGTCAACACCTACCAAGTTGAAGTCACCATTGATGGTGTGCTTCAGAGCAGAAGCAGCCACAGCAAACTCCAGAGCCTCGCCCTGAGTCGGCTTCGTCAGCAGACCGTGAATCAGACCACCAGAGAACGAGTCGCCACCACCGACGCGGTCGATGATAGGATTGATTTCATAACGCTTTGACTGATAGAACTCCTTGCCATCGTAGATGAGGGCCTTCCATCCGTTGAACGTAGCGCTGTAGCTCTCGCGGAGCGTAGAAACGACATACTTGAAGCCGAACTCCTTCATCATCTGCTTGAAGATGCCCTCGTAACCGGCAGCATCAGTCTGACCACCCTCAACGTCAGCATCGGGCTTGAAACCAAGGCAGAGCTCAGCATCTTCCTCGTTACCGATGCAGACATCAACATACTGCATCAAGGGGCGCATGATAGAGATAGCCTTCTCAGAAGTCCACAGCTTCTTGCGGAAGTTCAGGTCAACAGAGACCGTCACACCATGACGCTTGGCAGCCTCACAAGCCAGCTTAGTCAGCTCGGCGGCCTTGTCAGAAATAGCAGGGGTAATGCCTGACCAGTGGAACCAGGCAGCACCTTCCATGATTGCATCGAAATCGAAGTCCTTAGGATCAGCCTCTGCAATAGAAGAGTGGGCACGGTCGTAGATAACCTTTGAAGGACGCATAGAAGCACCGGTCTCAGCGTAGTACAAACCTACGCGATCACCACCACGAGCGATAAACTGAGTGTTCACACCATAACGACGCAAAGCGTTCACAGCAATCTGACCAATCTCATGCTTGGGCAGCTTGGATACGAAGTAAGCCTCGTGACCGTAGTTTGCCACGCTAACAGCTACATTTGCCTCACCACCACCGGGGATGATGCGGAATGACTCACTCTGAATGAAACGGTCGTTGCCCATAGGCGACAGGCGGAGCATAATCTCACCTAATGTTACAATTTTTGCCATTTGTTTTAGTATAAATAATAAAAGATATTTGAGTATTTGGCTACAAAGTTACGCTAAATTTTCCGAACCGCCAAAAGAATCAGCTAAATATTCCTTAAAACCTTGCTGAAACGTTTACGGAAACAGCGGCAAGAAGAAAAAGCTAAATATTCTCTGTCCCGCACGCCGGACAACGTCCCTTTTGTTTCAAAGGTCTTCCACAGTGTCCGCAAGTGTAGCGATAGTGTGTCCGTCTGGAAAGAAGTCTCAGGGACACCACCACATAGACGATGAGCAGGGGGAAGCCTATATAATACAATGTCAAAATGCTGAACACGACATAATCGATGGCACATATGGCCGCAAGTCCTGCCATATAGAGCAAGGCATCGGCTCCGGAGAGATGTCGGAAGACGTCTTCCAAGGTAGCAACCCCGATAATGATGACAGCCCACACCGAAGCGACGAAAAGTCCCAGATGGAATGGCAATGCAAAGGGATTTAGCGAGGGGTGGTAATAGAAATGCCGCCACGATTCTGCCCCAAACATTTGAATGCCCGCATAGAGTGTTGCCGATGCCGACAACAGCAGGCACAGCAACGTAGGATAAATGGAGTCGATATCGTTGAAATGAACGATATAAGCCCGACGCCGCAACAGTCGGCGCATGGCATAGAAACCGCACACTACCACGATAAGCGCCAGGAATATCAGCAAGTGGGTATCGGAGAAAATGTCAATGAACTGGGATATCGGGTCGTCAGGCGACACGCCTTGTAACAGTTCGCTTTCATGTATCCAGCCCTGCGTAATCTGGTCTCGCGCAATCTTCACCCAGACAGAGTCGACGGAATCAGTTGGTACTGTTGCTATTTCCGCCACCACAACACGCTCTCCCTTGGTAACATAGAGCGTATCAAAAGCTTGGTCGCCAATGGCATCGGCTAAAGGCAGCGAACTGGCATTGATCACAAAATTATAGTTCTGCGTATAGTGGTGTGTGGTAGAAAAGGAGATGGAGTCTATCTGCTGCTTGGTCAGATCCCAGGCATCCGGCGTCTGCTGGCCGTGATTGTAACAAGACGTCAGCAATAGTATAAACAAACAAAGAACATTATACCTTATTCGCATAGACATTCATCTGACAATTCTTACAATCAAACTCAAGACGGAAAGTGCGCCCGTCAGCCAGTCGGAGCGAGAGGGGTTCGTGCCATGCAGGCTTCGTTCCTCCATGCTTGACACAATGGCCCAACTCATAGCGCAGACAATGACGGCATTGCATCAACGGACGCTCGTCGGGATGCAATTCGTAGGCCGTGAGATGTCCGCAGTCATAGAATTCAGCAGCCAGGCGATTGGAGATATTCGGATCTGTAGAAACAGTCGGGGAAGCATCAATAGCGGGTGTATTGACATGTTGTCTGGACGTTATTTCCAATTCCGTCACTATCCGACGTCGCAGCTCTGCCAACAGACTGCTGGGAATGAACCAATTGAAATCGTCAGGCATCACTACCCCACTACATTCATAAGGCGTCCCGCCTAACTTGGACAGCTGACGGATGATGTTGTCATGCTGAGACTTCTCGGCCTGCTGGTGTTCACAAGGCACCACAACCGAGAGTTGACCACAAGAGAGACAGAAGCCGTCATCGGTAGGGGTCAGCGAGAAGGTGACAGGAATCTTACGCTCGGCACTTTGGCGCGAAAGGACACGTTCAAACTCCTGGTCGTTGTTGCGATAAAGTGCAAGACCTGGGCGCAGACTTGGCGGCATCTTATGAGGATAGAGCCGGTTGCCTTCAGCACGGTTGACACGGAAGCCCTCCAACTCATGGTCGCTGTTAATGAAACAAAGACCATCGCCATTGGCAAATGAGGCCGTGCCTGCCACATTGAACGAGTCGCGACGTACCTCCTTCACCTTGCCGACATACTCACCCATCGCCTTGGGAGTATCGGGTGAAAAAGTATCAGGCTGGCGTCCGTTCAAAAAATAGGTAGTAAAGCCACGATTGAAGGTCTTCTTCAGATTGGGCGTAAAAGTATAGCTTATGCGACCACGAGAAGCGCGCTGATATTCAGAAGGATGCTTAGCTATGACAGCATCCAGCTGCTGGCTGTATGCAGCCACCACGTTCTTGACATAACCGCTATCCTTCAGACGACCTTCAATCTTCAACGAGGTGGCACCGGCAGCTATCAGCTCCTCCAAATGGTCTATGCGGTTCATGTCCTTCAACGACAGCAAGTAACGCTGGTGTTCCCATTCATGGCCGTCGGCATCCAACAGGTCAAACTTCATGCGACAGAACTGAGCGCACTCTCCCCGATTGGCAGAACGTCTGAAACAGTACTGCGAGGCATAGCAAAGTCCACTGTAACTAACACACAAAGCCCCATGAACAAAGACTTCCAACTCGACATCGGGTACGGCAGCATGAATGGCAGCAATCTCGTCAACAGACAATTCACGAGCCAATACGACACGCTGGAAGCCAATATCACGCAGCCATCGCACCTTGTCAACAGTACGGTTGTCCGTCTGCGTGGAAGCGTGGAGGGCTATAGAGGGAAGAGACAAGCGTAGGAGTCCCATATCCTGAACAAGGATGGCGTCAACACCCACATCGTACAGCTGATGAATGAGTTGGCGGGCATCCTCCAGTTCGGAATCGTAGATAATGGTATTGACCGTTACATACACCTTGACACCATAACGATGAGCATACTGACAGAGCTGTCGGATGTCATCGACAGAATTCCCCGCAGCAGCCCTGGCACCATGATGTTGCGCACCAATGTAGACGGCATCGGCTCCATGATCGACAGCAGCCATACCACACTCCAGATTCTTGGCAGGTGCCAACAGTTCAAGTGATGTCATCAATATTGTAAGGTGTCTCCTGATAGACGTAATAGTTCACCCAGTTGGTATAGAACAGGTTCGCATGCGAACGCCAAGTGACCAGCGGTCCCTCATTAGGATTGTCATGACGATAATAATGCAGCGGGGGCGCCACGTCTTTGCGGATATCCTTGTCGCGCCTATACTCATTATCGAGCGTATTGGGTGCATATTCAAGATGTCCTGTAATAAAGAACTCACGTCCCCCTCGAGCCATAACGATACTGACTCCACACTCCTCAGACTCAGCAATCAAAGTCAGTTCTGGATTGGCCAGAATATCCTCACGACGAATCTCAGTATGACGACTGTGAGGCATCATGAACTCATCATCAAAGCCACGGAAAATGGGTAGCTGCGGGTCAATGGGTTTCTGTGGGAAGATGCCGAACATCTTCATCGGCAGCGGATATTTAGGAATGCCATAGTGGAAATAGAGCCCCGCCTGTGCTGCCCAGCAAATATACAGCGTACTGGTCACATGCGTCCTTGCCCATGAGAAGATGTCCGTTATCTCATCCCAATAGCCCACTTCCTCAAACTCCAGCTGTTCAACAGGGGCGCCTGTCACAATCATACCGTCAAACTTTTCATGTCGCATCTCGTTGAAGTCGCGATAGAACATCATCATGTGCTCTATCGGGGTATTCTTCGGCGTATGACTCTTGAGTTTCATGAAACTGATATCCAACTGCAACGGTGTATTGGAGAGCAGGCGTATCAGGTCTGTCTCTGTCGTAATCTTCAGGGGCATCAGGTTCAGAACGACAATCTTCAACGGTCGGATATCCTGCGAGTGGGCACGGGTATCATCCATCACGAAGATGTTCTCCTTCTTCAGCAACTCAATAGCTGGTAACTTATCGGGTAATCGTAAGGGCATGAAATTATTCTACTTTAAAAATACATACAGACACATTGTCATAACCACCGGCGACAATAGCAGCCTCGCACAAGTCGTTGGCTGTTGCGCCATCCGACATCATCCGCTCGATGTCTGCATCAGGAACCATATCGCTCAAGCCATCGGAACAAAGCATATAGACGTCACCCGGCAGAACCTCATCGGTAAATTCATAAATGTCGAGATAAGAATGAAGGCTTCCACCACCGATACAGTTGGTGAGGATATTCGAATGACGCTTCTCACCTTTTAGGGTATTCAGGGAATGGTCAACACTGATTTGATGGAGGACACCGTCACGGAAACGATAGAGACGACTGTCACCGCAATTCAACCAGTAATACTTACCATTGTAATAGACGACGCCAACCAGCGTAGTGCCCATCTCCGACATCTCCGGATTGACATGGCCCTTGGACTCAATGGTTTTATGGACAGAATCCAGCCATTCTACCATGCACTCGTTAAACTCACCACTGGTGAGGTTGCGAGGCAGGTCACTAATATAGTATTGCAGATTGCTTAAGACGTCAGCACTGGCTATCTCTCCGGCCTTATGACCACCCATACCATCGGCCAGCGCAATAACAAAACGGTCTGTACTCTCCGTCAAAAGTTCAGTCTTGTAAGCCTCACTTCGTATAAATTGATCATAGGCGAGGATCATGTCCTCGTTGTTGCTTCTCACGCATCCTACGCGGCTGGCTGCCGTTAATACGATTTTGCTCATTTCAGTTGTTTCTCTACACCTTATTATATATATATAGGTTAACTGATGGTGACTTGCAGGTTGATATTTGCCAATGTCACAATGTCACCACTCTTGATGGACATCGGGATATCGGGCAACAGGTCACGCTGATTCAGTTTTGTACCATTGGACGAGTGCTTGTCGATGATGTTCCATCCGGTATCAGGCTTATAAATGAGCTGGGCGTGGACACCTGATATATACATATTGCCCTCAAACAGCTGGGTATAGGGTCCCTGGCGGCGACCGATGACAGCCCCATTGACACCAACCATACGAATATCGAGGTTGGGGTTGTAGAGCGTCAGCGTAGGCAAACCACCGGGTGACGCTGCGGGATTTGAATCATTGGCCCGATTGGATGCATTCGTACCAAAGGTCACGATACTCTGTGACTCGGGTGATGCTCCCCGCTGGCCCTTGCGCTGTTCCACGAGTTCTTCGACCGTCACCATCAAGCCACCGCAATAGGTACATCGACGACCCATACCGACTCGTCCGCAGCTACTACAATAGACTAATTCCTGCCCACACTGGTCACAGAAGTGTGAGTCGTCTTCTATCTCTTCTTTACAACTAGGACAAATTATCATAACGTTTCTTTAATATCTTCTGGCATAATCAATTGATAAGTCTCAGGCGTAATCATAGACTGATCCATCTGGCTGACACGCATGGACAGCTGCTGGATGGTGGCATCAAGCATGTTACGCATCTCACGGGCATTACCGAAGGAATCCTTCTTGTTGACAACCATGCGGCAGATGAGGTCCATCAACTTGAACTCTGCCTCTGGCGACAAGTGGTAGTTGTCCTTTGACGCCATCTTCTTATAGATTGCCAACAGTTCGTCTTCATTATAGTCATCAATGTGCATCTTATGTGAGAAACGGCTGGCCAATCCCGGATTGACAGCGAGGAATGTCTCCATATCATCCTTATAACCGGCTGCTATCACCACAAACTTGCCACGATCGTCCTCCATGCGCTTCATCAACGTATCGATGGCTTCCTTACCATACTGGTCGTTATCGGACGACAACGTATAGGCCTCATCGATAAACAAGATACCGCCCATCGCCTTGTCGCACATATTGTTGACTATCTTCGGCGTCTCTCCCATATACTTGCCTACCAACGTGGCACGGCTGGCTTCAATCACGCGACTGGTAGGCAGAATCTCCATAGCCTGAAGAATCTCACCCATCTTACGGGCAATAGAAGTCTTACCTGTTCCAGGATTACCCGTCAAGACAAAGTTCATGGACATCTGCTGTACCTTACCGGCACCCATAGCAGCACGCTGTTTCATAAACATGCTCTGTACGGCCAGACGACGAATCATGTTCTTCACCGAACGCATGCCGATAAAGTCATCAAGCTCGTTGAGCACCTCATCCAACGGACGTGCCTGTTCGCTCTGGGCCATAGGCAGGTCTGCGCTGGTAATGCGATACATATCGTCATCCTTAAAGTCAGGATTACCCATCATGCTCACCAGACGCTGGCTCTGCTTCTCGACAGCCTGATCAAAGATACGGCGTGCCTCACGGGCATTTCCGAAGTTCTTGTCGCGACGCAGATAGAGCTGTTCAAACTGGCGATGGATAGCACCCTTCGTATCTTCATCAACGGTAAAGCTCTTGCCCTTGGCCAGATTGATGAAAATCTCAGTCAGTTCATCGGGCGTATAGTCGTCGAAGTGGATGGTTTGTGTAAAGCGGCTCTTCAAACCTGGGTTGGTATCAATGAAGTCATGCATCTGGTCGGTATAGCCGGCAACGATACAGATAAACTTACCACGGTCATCCTCCAAACGCTTCAGCAGCGTATCAATAGCTTCCGAACCGAAGCTGTCCTGATCGCTGGACTTCAGCGTATATGCCTCATCAATGAAGAGGACACCACCCATTGCCGAATCAATCAGCTGATTGGTCTTGATAGCGGTCTGACCAGAGAAGCCAGCCACCAGCTTACTGCGGTCGGCCTCCACCAGCTGTCCACGGGACAGAATACCCAAGGTACGGAACACATCGGCCATGATACGAGCCACCGTCGTCTTACCTGTTCCGGGATTACCTGTAAAGACATAGTGCTTGCCTTGGAACGTATTGGTTTCTCCACGACGGATCTGTAAGTTGAGGAATGCTGCCAGATTCGATATCTCTTTCTTGACTGCAGCCAGTCCTACCATACCGTCGAGCTTGGTCAGACAATCCTTATAGTCGACAGCCTTCGGAGCCTCGTATGGTATGTCAGCCACATCGACAGTCATCAGTTCTTCGTTGCTCATCGTCGAGATGTTACCCTTCTGCAGACGCTCTGCCTGACGCGAACAGATCTTGTCAAACAGCTGACGCATCGTACGGCCGTTGGCAAAGTCCTTGTCGCGCGAATTGTAGAGCTCAGTAATCATCTTGAGTGTCAGGTCCTCAGCCTCCTTGGTGAACTGGTATTTCTTCTCCTTAGCGAAGACCTGCATAATCTGGAACAGCTGCTCAGGATTGTAATCCTCGATATTGAGGAAGTAGCTGAAACGGCTTCGGAAGCCAACATTGATACGGAAAAGATTATCCATCTCCTGACGATAGCCGGCAGCGATGACCACAAACTTCCCACGGTCATCCTCCATGCGCTTCATCAGTTGTTCTAAGGCCTGAGCGCCCTGATTGTCACGCTCACCACTCTGACTCAGCGGGGCAAGCGTATAGGCTTCGTCCACAAAGAGGATGCCTCCCAAGGCCTTGTCGCACAGACGGTCTACTACCTTCGGTGTTTCACCCTGATAAGGGCTGACCATCTTTGAACGGTCTACCTCGACAACATGTCCGCTGTCCAGATAACCGATAGACTCCAGTATCTCACCCAGTTTGCGGGCGATGGTCGTCTTACCTGTTCCAGGATTACCCGTCAGCACGATATGGATGCCGGTCTTCCCTTGTTCGCCAAGTCCACGTTGGGCACGCTGGACACTATTATGAACGGTGAAGGCAATCTCACGGACGGCCTTTTTCACTTCGTCCATGCCGATATACTGATCCAGATCACTCAGGATATCCTCTAAGGAGCGTTCCTCCGGAACATATCCGCGAATATCCTGTTCCTCTACCTGTACGGCATCAGCACCACGACTGATAAACGAGGTGAAGATATCTTCTGCTGTCTTGATGGCCACATGGGCATAACCAAAGGTGTCATCCTTGATCTTCACCTGATATTGGAAGAATCGGTTCAGCTTATGGTCAGCTTCAGTAGAATAGGCAGAAATACCATATTTACTGCGTAGCTCCATCTTACAAATGTCACAGAGTTCCTGATAACCTGGAGTCGGCAGGCGGAAGGTGTACTTGAATCGGTTCTGAGCAGCAGGGTTGGCTGTCAGGAAGTCATCAAGGCCTTTCGGAAGACCAGCAATCATGACAATAGGATTCTCATCCCATTTGTCCATCTCAACGAACAGCTTATCCAAGGGGTTCACCTGATTGGAATAGCGGTCAGGCAACAGCTTCTGGACATTATCGAAGAACAGAATGCCTCCCTTGGCTTTCTTCACGTTATCGTCCCACTTGTCAACAAAACGCTGATAATCCACCGCATCGACCATTGTCAGCTTGGGTTTCTCAATAATCTTGTGCTGGTAGAAATAGTCGCGAATCACCTCGGCAAGAGCCGTCTTTCCGGTTCCTGTCTCACCTATGATGATAGCATTGACACTCAGACGGACATTCATGATATCCTTGCGCGAATGCAAATAGGTATAGGTGTCGACAACAGTCTTCAACTGTTTTTTGACGTCGTCAAGGCCAATCAGACGGTCAAGCACGTTCTGGGACACCAGGGGCTTTCCGCACCATCTGCAGAACTTGGCTATCGAGCGGTTCTCTTTATGACAAAACTCACATATCATACTATTCCACGTCCTTTTGTATTTGTTTTACGACATCAGTCGGGGTCACATGTATATTGTCCAAATCCGGATTACGGTAGTTCAGTAACTTCGGGCTAAAGACTATCATCTCCATCAACAGGATACCCACCATCGCACTCCAGAGAATATAATGTAACACGGATTCACCACTGAGCGAACGGATTTGGTTGGTGACATCATCCAACATACCGAACTTGGAACCCTTGAATTTGAAGGTACGCTGCTTGAAAGTATAATAGAGGGGCTCCAGCAAGGTCGACTTGATATCGTCTTCCATCACTTCATTGATCAGCTCGTTGTCACCCTTGGAATCGGCACGGAAGTCAGTCACATGACAGATGGCCATATATATTAAAGTAAGGACAACAGCCACAGGGACAAACAATGCCGGCCATGAATGATCTACAAACTTTAATATCGTAATGGGAATCAACGAGGACAACAAGCCCAAGAGACCCCACAGACATGACATCACGAAACCATAGCCACGGAAATAGGCACGCAGGCCTACTATCACAGCCGTGACACCACCGACCGGCAAACCGATGGCAAGGAATGAGTGACGGAAAAGATAGTCACGTCCGGAGACGCCGAAAATCATCAATGACAACAGCCACAATCCACAGAGGGAGTAATAGATGATGCGCCAGCGACGTTCCTTGGTCATAGCACGATGGTAGCCCATACGGACCTCTTTATACTTTTGAGCCGTCTCCTCCTTGGCATTGCCGTAACGCTTGTAATAATGCTGGTTGTTGTCTATTTCTCCCAGACTCAGAATCCAATTTTCCAACCGACGTTCATAGCTGTAGTCCTCGCTGAAGTCCTCGTGGGGATTTTCATGATAGAATACCGACATCCACTGACTCAGCGAACCATTTCTCATGGCAGCAAGCAATTGCGGACGATTGGTCTGCTTATCGAAATCAAGACCGTTCTTCAGCTCCTGACCATCTTCCAAAACATAGGACGGTGTGGCTCCCAGGATACGGCAGAAGCGATAGGCTGCTGTCCGTACATCATAGGCACCAAGACGCTCTTTGTTCTCATCACTCTTCATGTCGAAGCAAGCGCGTGCCTGACTGATTTGCTCAAACCATCCGTGCAACTGCGCGAAATAGAAGAAGCGTCCGTCAGGATCCATATAGTCGGCCACTTTCTCTTCATAAGCCTTGTTGTCAAGGTTCTGCCATTCCTTCAGCTGCTCACACAACACTTCACCAACACGATAAGGCGTATCAGCCTCACGCAGGTCGTAGGCGGCCTCACGGTCGATGTTGTATAGAACCTTATAGCCCAACGAGCGAGTAGGCTGATGGCCGTGGGTCATGATACGCAGCGCCTCACAGGCCATATGGTCTTCATGGCTGTACATCCACGACAACAGACGTCCGTCGCTCAGGCTCAGCCATTCGTCTTCACTACAGTCTTCATAGCCGAAAGAATGGACTATTTCCTGCAGGTTACTGGAAGGATGCTTGGGCAGGAACGGTATTTCCGGATCGACCTCATATACCAGTCGGAGGATGGAGTTACGTCCGTCAAAATTCTTCTCTGAAGAGAAATAGCCGCGCAGTCGATTCACGTCAGCCTTCGAATGCGACTCCATATAGAGGTAGAACGGATCATTCGGGTTCCTCAATGCCAGTATATAGTCTTCCTGATAGCTCAACACAGAGATGGCAGCACTATGGACATCGTCACATAGATTGCCACGTACATCCTTGTAAGGATAGGTTGGCTCCATCACATAGACAGCAGCCATAAGGCCGGCATGCTGATCAACAGGATAGCGATTGACGACAATATCCTTTACGACAGAGCTCAGCTTCACATTTCCGCATTGCTCCAGCCATCCTGCAATTCTTCCGTTATAAAGGTAGTTGATGGCCAGGCGCTCATTGTCAATCAGCAACGGTATCAGCTCATGTACGTTGTCGGCGACCAGATTTCGTTCCGGGTCGACAATGAAGCTACGGTATTTCAGGATAGGTGACGAAAGGTCTATCTGAACATTCTCGCCCAGGAACCAGCGCTCAACCTCATCATAGCCCCAGCGGGTTTGGGGATTGACGGCCGTCAAACCCTGGACAATCATCTTGACGCGGTCAGGCAGTTCGTTGATTCGTGGCAGACGGCCTTCATTCTTCTTACGCATGATGACACGCTCGTTCTGACTCAGCGGATTCTCGCCTAACCAGAGTGTCATCAATGTAATACCCAACGAATAGAAGTCAACGGCAGGTGTAATCTCCACCTCACCGTCAATCACGTCATTGTACATTTCCGGAGCGGCATAGACCGGTGTACGCGCCTGTGTGGTACGATGTAGGCGCTCATCACCTTCGAGGACACTGGAAATGCCGAAATCCCCCAAAACGATTTCCTTATGGTCGGTATCACGGAAAAAGAAATTGCCCGGTTTGATATCCTTGTGGATGATATTGTTGTTGTGACAATAGGCCAAGGCAGCAGCTGCCTGCAGGGCGATACGGCGGAACTGATTGAAGTCACCATCCAAATCATAATGTCCCAACGTGCCTCCACGCAGATGTTCCATCAGTTCATAATCGCGATTCTTGCCGTCAACGTAAGTCTTTCCATAATCGTCAATATGGACTATCATTTCCATACTGCTGTTCTGGATAATACGCATCAGCGTTTTCTTAATCGTGAAATTAGGATAGTATATCTTCAGAACTTTCTCTCCGTCTTCGCCTTCCACCAAGAACACTTGGGCTTCTCCGGAATTATCACTCAGGCACTTGATGCTGCGATACACCCTGCCTTTCAGGATAAACTCCACATCGCCGCCAGTAGCATTGCTGGAAGCCTTTCCTGAACTGGGGCGTATGGTGGCATCTCCAACGGCAGAAGCCTTCGGGAGTTCAGAAACGCGCATCGTTCTACTTGTATTGGCAGAAGGACGTTGGGTCTTTAAGGTCTCATCCATGATATTATTTGTTGTCGTCTTTAAATTCTCCAGTATGATTCTTTCCTAACACAACCCACTTGCCACCCATCTGAGGCTTGGCACATCCGCAGGGACTGCTGTGCATGGCATGCTTGTAGTTGCATATCCATCCCAAACGGACACCAACGGGCTTGCTGGCCATCGCATAGTTGCGAGCCTTGGCGGGTGAGGGACCTGCCGGGACAGCGAGTTTGTCAAGAATGGCAGACAGCATCTTAATCTTCACAGCCTTCTGCTCCTCCAGCTCCTCTTTGGTCATCCGTCTGGATTCTGCACGGGGAATGACGGGATTCTCCACGCCAGCATCCTTGGCCAAAAGGGTCAGCACACGCTCACGCAACTTGTTGTTCATCTGTTCGCGGACAATGTCGCGCTCGGAATTGTATGGCAACGCATTCTCCAGCTTGGAGAAATCCTGCACAATCTCCATCAGCTCCTGATAATCGGGATTCCGCTGCAGCTGCTTGACCATCTTTTTAGCCTCCTCAGTCAAAGCTGTGCCACACTTCTTGCAGAAAGCAAAGTCATTAAGCGAATGGCAAGTGGGACATACCAGGCCGCCACGAGGACTGCCGCATTCGGGACAATAAGCTTCGTTGCCGCTCAGGTGAGCTCCACAGAACGAACAGACATCCTTTTTGATATAGTGATGACACACTTCGCAGAAATCGGCATCGGGATCTATCTCGGCACCGCAATGTGGACATGTCGTCTTGTTGATGGGCTGTCCGCACTGGGCACAGAACAAAGCTTCAGGTTCATTGACTGCCCCGCAAAAGGGACAGAGTCTTCCTGCAGCTGCTCGTTGTTGCTGTTGTTGCTGCTGAGCGGCTTCAACGTGTTGGTCTTCACGCTGAAGTTCGAGCTCTTTTTGTAATTCTTGAGGGCGCACGGTGCGCTCTGTATTCAATGGGTTGTCGTTAATCATATTTAGACACGTAGTAATTTAGTCATGCAAAGATAGCAATTTATTTTTTAACGCACAAAAAAACCGCCGTAAATTTATATTTACGACGGCATTTTCTTTCATTTTTCGCTATTTTGACACGAATTCTTACCAAAGAGGCAGTCGTTCGGCTTTCGGAATGAACATTTTATCACCTTCTTTCACGCCAAAAGCATCATACCACATATCGATGTGAGGCAGGGCCCCGTTAACACGCCAGCGACCCAATGAGTGGGGGTCACTCTTGGTACGGTTGCGGATTTCAGCCTCCGTGATGTTACCTGCCCATACGCCGGCATAGGCCAGGAAGAAACGCTGGTCAGGCGTCATACCGTCGATGTCGGACAAAGGCTGGCGCTTGGTGGCATTCTTATAGGCGGTGAAAGCCACCTGCAGGCCTCCGTGGTCGGCCAGGTTCTCACCCAAGGTCAGCCGACCGTTGGCATTCAGGTCAGGCAGTACCTTGATATTTGAGAAGAAATCGGCATACTTGTCGGTTCTTTCTATAAAGTTTTTTGCATCACTTTCCTTCCACCAGTCATGCATGTTTCCATCCTTGTCAAACTGGCGTCCCTGGTCGTCAAATCCATGCGTCATTTCGTGTCCGATAACGACACCGATGGCACCATAGTTGAAGGCATCGTCAGCCGTCGGATCAAAGAATGGAACTTGCAGAATACCAGCGGGGAAGCAGATTTCGTTCGTGGTAGGGTTATAGTAGGCATTCACCGTCTGCGGCGTCATGTGCCAGTCGTCGCGGTCAACGGGTTTTCCGGCCGTATGTTCAATGCGCCATACATTCCAGAACCTATAGCATTCCTGCATGTTCTCAAAGTAAGATTTTTTCGCATCAATCTTCATCGCAGAGAAGTCCGTCCATTTGTCAGGATAACCAATCTTTACATAGAACGTATTGAGCTTCAGAAGGGCGTTGACCTTCGTGGAGTCATCCATCCAGTCCTGTGCAGCGATACGCTCACCAAGGGCAATACGCAGATTCTCAACAAGCGTCTTCATGCGCTCCTTTGACGAGGCAGGGAAGTATTTTTGGACATAGATACGTCCCAAGGCCTCACCCAGTACTCCCTGAACCTGATTGGTCGAACGGCGCCAAAGGGGATGGTCTTCCTTCTTGCCTGAGAACACTTTGCCGTAGAAGTCGAAGTTGGCCTCACGGACGGCATCGTTCAGATAGCCTGTAGCGCCGTCGATGACACCCCACTCCATCACGTCACGGTATTCCTCAGCAGTCATCGCTGCAAAGAGTTTGTCGGCAGCTTCCATAAAGGCTGGCTGTCCTACCACCATCTCCTGAATATACTGTGTCTTGATACCCTTTGCATTCATCTGCTTTTCCAGTTGGAAATGGGGATATTTGGCATTAAAGTCGGCCAACGTCATCTTATTGTAGTTGGCAATGGGATCGCGGAGTTCCGTACGCGACTTCGACGCTTTGGCAAGGGCTGTCTCAACCTTCAGGATGTTCTTCATCTTCTTTTCTGCTGCTCCCTTCTTGAAGCCAAAGAGCTGGAACATGCGGACGATATGCTTTTTGTAGGCTTCACGAATCTTCGTCGTAGCCTCGTCCTTCTCGACGTAATAGTCCTTCTGTCCCAGGGTCAAACCACTCTGGCTGATGCTAAGGATATTCTCCGTAGCATTCATTTCGTCAGCGCCGATATAAGCAGAGAAAAACTCCATCTCGCCATAAGGCATCATCTCCAGCTGAGTAGCAAAGAGCTGGTCTTTGGTCTTTGCAGCCTCTAACTTCTTGATGAGTGGCATCAGTGGAGCCAATCCGTCACGCTCGCGACGGTCTGAATCCATCGCCAGCTTGTAGAGGTCGCTGAGTTTCTGTTCAATGCTTCCTTCGGGATAGCTGTTCTCCAGCAGCTCCTTCAAGATGCCATTGATACGTTTGTTGTTGTCCTCGGCCAGACGGTCGAAGCTGCCATAACGCGAATAGGCAGCAGGCAGCGGATTGAACTTCATCCAGCCACCGCAGGCATACTCGAAGAAATCGTCGGCAGGACGCACGCTGGTATTCAGGTCGTTGAGGTTGATACCTGAACGCAGCTGTGCAGAGGCCGTCGCCGTCGTCAATGCTAATGCCATCATCATGAATACTTTTTTCATTGTTCTTGTTGTTTATTATGTCGTTATTACGTTATTTCGGGATTTTCGGGGATGCCGTTATGCCGATAGTTGTTCCAGTTCCTCGCTAAGTTTCTCCCAGCGCCCCACCTCTTCGTCGAGGGCAGCCTTCGTGGTGGTGTATTCCGTGACGAATTCCATATTCGAAGCGTTTTCGGGTTTCATCAGCAAATCGTCCAACTCCTTCAGCCGTTGTTCCATATCGTTGATTTTCCGTTCCGACTGTTGTACGGCTTTCTCGGCTTTCCGCAAACGCTTCTGCTGTTCCTTGTGCTCCGCATAGCTCTGAGCATTGGTCTTACCAGCAGGACTGGAAGAACTGGGGGTGTTTGATGGAACAGACATGACAGAAGAGCCAGATGGTTTGGGAGCGCTCTGAAGCTGAGACAGCTCAGAGATATTCTTGGTTTGCAGGAAATCATAGATACCGCCCAGATGTTCACGCACCTTGCCGCCACCAAACTCATAGACCTTCGTCACAAGACCGTCCAGGAACTCACGGTCGTGGCTGACAATGATGGCTGTGCCGTCGAAGGCCTTGATGGCTTCCTTCAGCACATCCTTCGATGCCATATCCAGATGGTTGGTGGGCTCGTCGAGGATGAGCAGGTTGACAGGTTCCAGCAACAGACGGATCATCGCCAGTCGACTGCGTTCGCCGCCGCTGAGCACTTTTACGCGTTTGTCGCTTTCTTCGCCACCAAACATAAAGGCTCCCAGAATGTCGTTGATGCGCAGGCGGATGTCGCCCTTAGCCACATTGTCAATCGTCTGGAACACCGTCAGCGTCTCGTCCAGCAGTTGTGCCTGGTTCTGAGCAAAGTAGCCTATCTGCACGTTGTGACCTATCTTCAGGTGACCGTCAAACGGTATCTCGCCCATGATACATTTCACCAGCGTCGACTTTCCTTCACCGTTCTTGCCGACGAAGGCCACCTTCTCACCGCGTCTGATGGTCAGGTTCACGTGGTCGAAAACAAGATGGGTGTTGGGTGTTGGGTGTTGGGTGTTGGTGTACACCTTCTTCACGTCCTCGCAAATCACGGGATAGTCGCCGGAGCGCAGACAGGGCGGAAACTTCAGGTGCATGGCGGAATTATCCACCTCGTCCACCTCTATGGGCACGATTTTCTCCAGCTGTTTCACCTTCTGCTGCACCTGAACGGCCTTGGTGGCCTGATAGCGGAAACGCTCAATGAAGGCTTTCATGTCCGCTATATCCTTCTGCTGGTTCTCGTAGGCACGCTGCTGTTGTTCGCGACGTTCCTTGCGCAGGATGACATACTCGTTGTATTTCACCTTGTAGTCAATAATACGTCCGCAGGATATTTCCAAGGTACGGTTCGTCACATTATTGATAAAGGCACGGTCGTGACTCACCAGCACCACAGCACTGGCCGACTGCGCCAGAAACTGTTCCAGCCACTGGATTGATTCGATGTCCAGATGGTTCGTAGGCTCGTCAAGCAACAGCACATCAGGTTTCTGCAACAGTATCTTAGCCAACTCGATACGCATGCGCCAGCCACCGGAGAACTCACTGGTAGGACGCTCGAAATCGCTACGCAGAAAACCCAATCCTGTCAGCGTCCGTTCCAGCTCGGCCTCACGGCTCTCAGCACCCATCATCAGATAGCGTTCGTGCTCCTGGGTGAACTTCTCCACCAGAGCCATATACGATTCGCTCTCGTAGTCAGTACGCTCGCCCAGCTGCCGTTCCAGCTTCTTGACACGCTCCTCCAGTTTGGTGATGTCAGCAAAAGCCTTCTGTGCTTCCTGTCTCACCGTCGTCGAGTCCTGAAGCTTCATCACCTGAGGCAGATAGCCTATGGTGGTGTCGTTGGGAACATTAACCACACCTGCCGTAGGCTTCTGCATACCACAGAGTATCTTCAGCAACGTTGACTTACCCGCACCGTTCTTGCCTACCAAGGCAATGCGGTCACGGTCGTTCACCACGAAGCTTGCGTCAGCAAACAGTGGCTTGACACCAAATTCTACACGTAAGGACTCTACTGCTATCATGTCATCTTTTAACGTCGATTTTCATTCAGCCTGCAAAGTTACGAAAAGTCGAGAGCAAAACAAAGAAAATTGTTTCTTTTTTTGCCGAGACGGAGTAAGTTCGCCATTTTCAATGGCAGAGTTACGAATAAACGAAGGAAATGCCAAATATATTTGAGCATTTCTGCGCACATGACAATAGCTGTCATCACCAAAAGAGATGATGCAAAAGACGAGGCAAAAGAGTCCGTTTTCGCCAGGCGAGAGCTCCTCGCGAACGACAAAGATAGTGTTAGTCCTTATTTGCCAGTTCCTCGATGCGCTTCTGTAATGCTTCCGGAAGGGGAGGAATGTTGTGGGTGCGCTCAAAGTCCTTCATATTCTGGAAGGCCATCTTCATCTTGTTAGCCTTCTTGCGCTCCTTCAACTCGGCCTTGGTGACGTAGGCACGGTCGGTGGTGAAGATCTGCATGAAGATGGTGGTATGACCGTTGTACTTGATGTCGTCGTAGCTGTCGAGCAACTGCTGCATGACGAAGTCTTCAGGGGTGTAGTTGCCGTCCTCGTCGATGCGGTACACGATGAAGCTCTGCTCCTCGCGGTTCTTTTCACGCTCTTCACGCTTCTCGACCTTGGTTTTCTTCTTGTCGCTACCCACTTCGTTGATGTGGTGCTTGAACAATTCGTGCGCCTCGTAGGAATAGCGACGCTCGCCCTTGTCGTGATTGTCGGTGACGATGCCTACCTGCCCATACTTGTCGGTGATGACATGCTTGGCAGGGCCGTCGGGGGTGAAGGCGATGTTGAGTTCCGGATACTTCTTCTTCATGCGGTCCTCGACCTTGTTCATCTTCAGGCCTGCTATTCTCTTGATATATCCACCGAGGAACACATTGAGCACAGTCTTGAAGAGGCCCTTGTTGGCGACAGAGTAGTGGTCTTCATCCATCGATGATTCCTTCTCCTTACGGTTAAAGGAGTTGTCAATCACACCCGTACGGTAGTAGTATATCGGTGTTTCTTCGCGATCGCAGATGTAAAGAATGCGGTAGTAGGTTTGGGCATACACCAGCGGCTTCTTCGTCACGGTGACTTCGGGCAGGCCGAATTCGCCATCGTCGAGGGTGATGACGGCGCCGTCGGTCACGGTCACCTGCTTGGGTTGGTAGGCTACGTGGGTAATCGACACCGTCTTGGCTCCCTTCACGTCCTTGATGACGCCATTGATGTCGGTAGTGCCGACAATGTCGCCGTTTTCGTTGAGAATCGAAGCGTAAGGCACAGGTTGGCCAGCCTTGTCAACGGTTTGCATCTTCTGGGCAGTAGCCGTAGCTGCTATCATGACCAGCAGCGAAAGAAAGATCTGTTTCATCTTCATACTACATCCATTAGTCGAGGCCGAACAGGGTCTTCAAACCACCATCGACACCCGAGAAGCCCATGAAGGCCAGCGACAGCAATCCTGCCGAGAGCATGACGATAGCCATACCCTGCATGCCTTTGGGAACCTTGACCAGTTCCAGCTGCTCACGCATGCCTGCAAAGACGGTGAGTGCAAGACCGAAACCGATGGCGGTCGAGAAGGCATAGACGACTGACTGCAGCAGGTTGTAGTCTTTCTGAATGACCAGAATGGCGACACCCAACACGGCACAGTTGGTGGTGATGAGAGGCAGGAAAATGCCGAGTGCCTGATAGAGTGCCGGCGACACCTTTTTCAGGATAATCTCGACCATCTGTACCAACGATGCGATGACGAGAATGAAAGCAATGGTCTGCAGATACTGCAAGCCGTTAGGCTCAAGTACGAACGTCTGCACGCACCAGGTGACGATGGTGGCCAGGGTGAGCACAAAGGCTACTGCTGCCGACATGCCCAGCGAGGTATCAATCTTCTTTGATACACCCAGGAACGGACAGATGCCGAGGAACTGCGACAGGATGATATTGTTGACGAATATCGCGCTGATGAAAATCAATATATATTCCATAGTTGTCGTTATTTCGTTATTACGTTATGTCGTTATTACGTATTGCTGCGCAACTTGTTAACGATTGCAATGAGGAAGCCTAGCATGATGAAAGCACCCGGAGGCAGCACAAAGAGCAGGATGTTGTAGGTCTCAGGCAACAGTGTGAAGCCGAAGACAGAACCAGAGCCCAGCAGCTCGCGGCAGATGCCCAGCAAAGTCAGACCCAGCGTGAAGCCGAGACCGATACCGATGCCATCGAACAGCGATGCTACAGGCGAATTCTTGGCTGCAAAAGCCTCTGCACGTCCGAGGATGACGCAGTTCACCACAATCAGCGGAATGAAGAGTCCGAGTGCTGCATCGATATCAGGCAGATACGCCTTGATGACCAGTTGCAGGATGGTGACGAAGGCAGCGATGACCACAATGAACACGGGGATGCGCACCTTGTCGGGCGTCACACTCTTCAGGCATGAAATCACAAAATTGGTGCAGATGAGGACAGCCATTGTAGCCAGGCCCATCGACATACCATTCATAGCGGATGTGGTAGTGGCCAGCGTAGGACACATACCCAGCATCAGGACGAACGTTGGATTCTCCTTGACGATGCCATTCTTGATAATACTTATATAATTCATTGAACTTTGATCTTTGAACTTTGAACTTTATGATTACTTATTAAGCTCAGTAGCACCAGTCGCTACATCGGCAGCGGGTGTTGCCTTGTAAGCGTTATAAGCATTGTTGACAGCCAGCAGGAAGGCACGCGTGGTAATGGTCGAGGCCGTGATGGCGTCAACCTGTCCGCCGTCCTTCGATACAACCAGGGGCTCCTTGGGGTCCTTACCGATGATGTCGCCCTTCTCGCCTTTCTGGAACCACTTGTCAGCCTTAGCACCCAGACCTGGGGTCTCAGCATGTTCCAGCAGGGTATAGCCTAAGATTTTGCCTTCAGGGTCGAAACCTACGAGAATCTTCAGGTCGCCACCGAAGCCCATCGTGGTGCTCTCGACAGCAGCACCGAGGTCCTTACCCTTGGCATCCTGAATCTGATAGATCGTATAGACGAGCTCCTTACCTTTGGCGTCGTTCTGCTTTACCTCATCGGTTTTGGCAACAACCAAATCGTTACAAACCATAACGGCCTTGATGCCATCGGCCAGCGCTTTCTCTTTCTGTTCTGCGATGGGACCCTCTGTCAGATGGTTCACATAAGCGAGGATGCCACCCATGACGACTGCTACCAAGGTCAGTACCAGTGCCATATTCAATAAAGATGATTCTAACTTCTTCATAATCTTTAATTTTTCATCTTTAATCTTTCATTTACTTGGCCGGCACTTCACCGAAGCGAGTGGGTTTCACATAATTGTTAATCAGCGGCGTAAACGCATTCATGATGAGAATGGCGAATGACATACCCTCGGGATAGGCACCCCAGTTACGGATGACCACCGTCAGCACACCGATGGCGACACCATAGATGAGCTGGCCTTTCGCAGTCATTGGCGAGGTGACATAGTCAGTAGCCATAAAGATGGCACCCAGCATCAAACCACCTGAGAAGATGACGCTGACGGGATCGGCATAGGCAGGATTGGCCAGATGCATGATGGCAGCCAGCACGAATACTGTACCGATGATGCTGACAGGAATGTGCCATGTGATGATTTTCTTCCACAGCATATAGGCCAAGCCTAAAAGCAATGCCAGACCACAGATCTCACCCAGCGCACCGGCTCCTGCAGGATGATTTCCGATAAAGAGGTCGAGCGCAGAAGGCAGCTGGTCGAGGACACTGGCGTCGCCACTCTTGATAGCCTGTTTCATGATGTAAAGTGGTGTGGCACCCGTCTCAGCATCAAGATAGCTGGTCAGCTGTCCGGCCACAGGCCACGTTGTCATCTGCGCCGGGAAGGCCACCAACAGGGCAGCACGTCCCACGAGAGCAGGATTGAAGAGGTTATTACCGAGACCTCCGAACGTCATCTTACCCACACCGATGGCGAAGATGGCACCGATGACGATAATCCAGATGGGGAGGTTGCTGGGGAGATTGAAGCCGAGCAGGAGACCCGTCAGTACAGCAGAGCCGTCACAAAAGGAGCAACGCTCGTTCTTAAGCATAAACTTATTGATGGCCCACTCCAGGAGTACGCAGGCCGCTACACTCGTCGCACAGACAATGGCCGAGCCAATGCCGAAGAAGTAGAACGATACCAACAGCGCAGGGAGCAGGGCGATGATGACGCCGTACATGTTGCGCTCAACGGTGTCTGTTCCGTGTGCGTGAGGCGAAAGTGATACAATTAATTTTCCCATTGTATTTTTTCCTTTTTACTTTTTTACCTTTTTACTTTTTCTGCGCCGCTGCAGCACGAGCGCGGATAATGCCCATGACGGTCGTCTTACCCATGCGGATGTTGTCGAGCAGCGGACGGTGGGCAGGACAGGTGAACTGGCACGAGCCACACTCAATACAGCTGACGACATCCTCCTGCTCGGAACGTTCCCAATTCTGTACGGCAGCAAGCTTGGCCAGCAGGTAGGGTTCCAAACCCATCGGACAAGCCGACACACACTTGGCACAGCGGATACAGGGTTGGGGCTCCTTACGGAAAGCCTCGTCGCCAGAGATAATCGTCACGGAGTTGGTACCCTTGCAGATAGGCACTTCCACGCTTGTCAGCGCCTTACCCATCATCGGACCACCAGCCAGCAGTTTATTGTCGCCCTCAGGCATACCACCACAGGCATCAATCAGGTCCTTCATCGGCGTACCCATACGAACGAGGAAGTTCGAGGGTGTCTGGAGGCGCTTACCAGTCACGGTGGTGTAACGCTCGAAGAGGGGCTTATGCTTCATCACAGCCTCGTAGACGGCATAGGCCGTACCTACGTTCTGCACGATGGCACCCACATTCACAGGAATAGCAGGAGGAGCAGGTACCTGACGACGGATGACGGCATCCACCAGCTGCTTTTCACCACCTTGCGGATAGCGCTGTTTCAGGGGCACCACTTCGACGGTATATTCTGAAGCGGCAAACGCTTCGGCACATTTGCGCGTGAGCAGTTCGATGGCAGGCATCTTGTTCGTCTCGATACCGATGTAGCCCTTCGTCACCTTCGCACCCTTCATCAGCAGTTCCAGGCCCACAATGATCTCGTCGGCTTTCTCCATCATCAGACGGAAGTCGGCTGTGATATAGGGTTCGCACTCTACAGCGTTGATAATCACACACTCAGCCTTGGCCGTCGGTGGCGGACAAAGCTTGATAAAGGTGGGGAAACATGCACCACCCATACCCACGACACCAGCAGCCTTGATACGCTCTACGATCTCTTCTGGTGTCAGTTCGGGATGTGCCTTAACAGTCTCCAGCTTGTCCGAACGATCGATGCTCTCCTCCCATTCGTCGCCTTCGACATTGATGATGATGACGGGCTTACGATAACCTGTGGCATCGATGGCGGTGTCAATCTTAAACACCGTACCACTGACTGACGAGAAGATGGGGGCAGAGACAAAGCCTCCGGCCTCAGCAATCATCGTACCCACCTTCACCTTGTCACCTTTGGCAACGACAGGCTTGGCAGGAGCGCCAATGTGCTGAGAAAGCGGGAAAATGGCCTGCTTAGGCAGTGCAGCCACTTGTGTCACAGCATCGTGCGACAGCTTATTCTCTTCGGGGTGGATACCACCTATGCGGAATGTTCTTATATTCATGCTTGTTCCTCCTTTTCTTCTTTAGGTTTAGGTGCCGGAGCTGGCGTTGGGAAGTTAACATCGTGGATAGCCTTCGTAGGACATACGGCTACGCACTTACGACAGATGCGGCACTTGTTGAAGTCGATGTAAGAAACATTGCCCTCAACGGTGATGGCCTCAAACTTACATTCCTTCACACACTTGCCACAACCGATGCAGGCTGCCTTACAAGCCTTCATCGCTACAGGACCCTTGTCCTTGTTGACACAAGACACAAAGACTCTCCTACCCTTCGGTCCCTTCTTGCGAAGCTCGATGATATGACGCGGACAAGCTTTTACGCAGGCTCCGCAAGCCACACACTTTTCTTCGTCGACCTCAGGAAGACCTGTCTCAGGATTCATGTGGATGGCATCAAACTGACAAGCTGCGACACAATCGCCACATCCCAGACAGCCGAAGCCGCAGGCCGTCTCACCGGCACCACAGGCATTCATAGCAGCACACGTGCGCAGACCGCTGTATTCAGCAATCTTCGGACGATGCTCGCAAGTTCCGTTACAACGCACTACGGCAACCATAGGCTCACCATTGGCAATGGCCATTCCCAACAAGTCAGCCACTTTGCCCATCACTTCCTGTCCACCGACGGGACACATCAGCCCGTCGAGGCTGCCGGCATCAGCACCCTTGACAAGTGCATCGGCCAAGCCGCCACATCCAGCAAATCCGCAACCACCGCAATTGGCACCAGGCAACTGCTCTGTCACCTGTGCAATACGCGGGTCTTCATAAACTGCGAATTTCCTGGAGCAGACAAACAGCACCAGAGCCGCTATCAGTCCGATAGCCCCCAGCACTAATACTGCAATCAACATAAAATTCATAAGTACTTAAATATTTGTTTTAGTTTGTTTATTCTACTTCCAACGAAAATGCCAGCTGTTTGCGCATCTTGTCGCGAAACAGCCAGAGTATAATATAATAAGGTAATAGGGCACCAAGGCCGCTCAAGGCTGCCAGTCCTTCATTGTCCGTCCATCGCAAGACAACGAACAACACAGATACCATCAGCAGGAAGGGTACGCCAAAGGCCCAGAGCAAAGCCCGTGATGCCACCTCGCCGGAAGCTGTCACCGTGACTGGTTGCCCGACGGTCAGTGTCTTGGCGACGGAATCGCAATACACATCCACGATTTTCTCTTTGCTCTCAGCAGCATTACAGTAGCCGGCCACCTTACAAGCAGCACATGCAGAAGTCTGGACGATGCGCACCTTGACATGCCCACCATCTATCCTGTCAATAACCCCCGAATGACTAATTTTATTTCTCATTAGTTTTGCAATCTCGAGTTTGCAATTGCAAAGGTACGTAATAATTATGAATTATTAATCATAAAACATGCTTTTTTTGAAAAAAAAGTCGTAATCGTTTGCAGTTATGCCATCTTTTTCTTACTTTTGCAACTGCTTAACGATATAACGAACGATGAAAGCAAACGAACAGACTCTGCAACAAGTAGAACGCGCCCTGCGCAAAGTGGCCGAAAAGTTCCCATCCAATGAGGAAGCAACCCTGCTTACCGACATCCATCTCCGCGTCACTCAGGAGACTGGTGAGCTGGTGGCTTACGATGACGATGACAATGAGATTACCCGTTGCATCGTCGAGCAATGGATTGACAATAAGGAGGACTCGTTCTATGACGATGCTGCCAACACATTGCGTTCCGTGCTGACCAAACACAAGGAAAAGGTAGAGAAGATGTCGATACTGAAGCCCTATTCGTTCGTTCTGGAAGACGATGACCGCGAAAACCTGTGCGAACTCTATCTGGTAGACGACGACACCGTCATCATTGACGAGGAACTCATGAAAGGTCTCGACAAAGACCTCGATGACTTCTTCGCACAGCTGATGAAGGAATAGACAATACTACTCTCCGCTGGTATCTTCGCCTTTCATCATGCGCTCTATTTCCTCATCAACATTCATCGACGACTTTTTCGTCAAGTCGCCGCGTACAGGTTCCTGAGGCAGTACGGTAAGGCCCTCGTCTTCTGCAGCTTCAGCTGCAGCCTTAGCCCTTTCTTCATCCACATAGTTCTTCTGTGCCGTGTCGACAGCGACACGTACCGATTGCATCTGCTTACTGTGGTCGTGCCGTACCTGACAAGCACTGACTGCCAGCATTAAACCCATAAGATACACTAATTTCTTCATAGTCTATGTCTTTAGTTATAATCATCTCAATCTTATCATGTCACCTACACGTATCATGTAGTCGGGTGTCAGATCATTCAGCTTGTACAGCGACTTCAAACGAATGCCGTACAGCTGGGCTATCGAGTACATAGACTCCCCTGCCCTCACCACATGCGACTTGCCCTTGTAGTCCTTCGGGGCCTTCTTCGCCTTCTTCATCAACCATATCAGCTCGCCCTCTTCCAACACGTCGTTCTTGTCACGCTCGTTGTATTTGGCCAGCTTCTTATAGGATATATCCACATCTTCGGCAATACTGCGGAAAGTGTCGCCACGACGGGCTTTCACATAGTAGTTGTTGTTGAACGTGTAGATACGGCGCTCGTCACCATGAGCCATCTGTTGCGTCTGGAACTTGTCATAATGCTTCTGCTGGTCATAGCGGTCAAGCTTGTAGAGCTCGATAATCTGAATCAGCTTCTGTGCATACGTCGGACTGGTAGCATAACCGCACGCCTTCAAACCTTTGGCCCATCCCTCATAGTCGGTAGTCTTCAGTTGAAACAGCTGACCGTAACGCTTGTTGGTCGACAAGAATACCGAATGGTCCTCATAACTCTCATAGACACTATTATAAGCTCGGAAGCACTCCCCCTGTTCATCGTCGTCATGATAGGTTTTCCGACCTGTCCATCCCTTACACTTGATGCCGAAATGGTTGTTGCCTTTGATAGCCAGCTCGCTTTTCCCAGCTGCCGACTCCAACACGCCCTGCGCCAGCGTGATACTTGCAGGAATCTTATACTTCACCATCTGTTCGATGGCCAGCTCTTTATATTGGTCGAAATAATCCTGATAGCGTTGCGTCCACACCATCTGAGCAGAGACCTGGAAAAAGGCTCCCAATAAGCATAATATCGTAAAAAAAGACCTTCTCATGAATAAAAACTCGATTTTCTGTTGCAAAAATAAAGAAAAATAATTATATTTGCAAACAAAATCATAATATTATGGAAAAATTAGATGTTAAATCCACCATCATGGTGGCTCAGATGGACGAACTGACAGAGACAGAGCGTTCGTTGATAGAACTGGCTATCGAGGGTACAAACCGCTCGTATGCCCCCTACTCCAACTTTCATGTAGGTGCAGCCATCTTGTTGAAAAATGGGGTTAAATTCATTGGTTGTAATCAGGAGAATGCCGCTTTCCCCGCAGGAATCTGTGCTGAGCGCAGTGCTATCTTTGCCGCTGGAGCACAATATCCAGACGAACCCATCACCATGTTGGCCATCACAGCTCGTGGAAAGGACGGGGAACTCATTGACGAACCCGCAAGTCCATGTGGCACCTGCCGTCAGGTTATCATCGAGACAGAGACGCGTTTCAAGCAACCAGTACGTATCCTGCTTTATGGTCGTAAACACACCTACGTGATAGATGGCATCAAAGAGCTTATGCCCCTCTCATTCACGGAATTCTAATAGGCATATCTCTTTTTAAAGCTATGAACCATCTATCTACTGTTTCATCAGAACGGGTTTTCAGCATCTTCCATGAGCTGAACCAGATACCGCGTCCCTCACACCATGAGGAACGGGTGGCCGACTACCTTTGCCAGTTTGCAGAACGTCTTCATTTGGAATATGAGCGCGATAAGGAAAACTGTGTCGTCATTCGTAAGCCTGCCAGTCCTGGTCATGAACAAGCAGAACCCATCGTGCTGCTGAACCACATGGATATGGTGTGCGTGGGCATGAACGACCCGCTCTCCGACCCCATTGAGGCATCCATAGAGAACGGTTGGATGAAGGCTCACGGCACCTCATTGGGAGCCGACAACGGCATCGGTCTGTCAATGGCACTTGCCGTTCTTGAAAACGACAATATTATACATCCTGCCTTGGAGGTCATCACCACAACAAATGAAGAGGACGGCATGTCGGGTGCCTCTCAGCTGAGCAAGGACTTCTTAAAAGGCCGTAAGGTCATCAACCTCGATTCTGAGGATTATGACACCATCACCACAGGTGCCGCAGGTGCTTGTCTGCAGTTCCACCGGATACCCATCGTCAGACAGCCCGCCCCTGGCGGCAAACATCGCTGGTATCGCATCCATTTCGATGGAGGACTGGGTGGCCACTCCGGTGTCGATATCAACAAAGGCCGTTGCAGTGCTGTCATCGCCATGTGGGCTATACTGGCAGCCATTTATAACGAGTACGACTTCGATGTCGCTTCTATCAATGTCGGTGAAGCCAATGCATCCATAGCCTCCTCGGCTGAAATCATTGTCTGTGTGCCATCAGGCGAGGCCTGTGAGTTTGTCAAGGCCCAGCAGGACATGATTAACGAATGGCTGCGTGAGGAATATCCCAACGACCAAAATATGACGTGTAGCATCGAGAAGTGCGACAAACAGGACACCATCATTCCCAGGGAAGCCTTTGAGGCACTGATGGGCTGTCTGGAGCAGATTCCGCAGGGAGTGGTCAAGATGAGCGAGGTCATGAAGGACACCGTTGAGACATCGAACAACGTCGGGCGTATCGTGACAGAAAACGATCACATCTTCGTATCGACTCACACACGCAGTTTCATCGACAACGATATGGCAATGCTGAGCAAGGAGATTGCCGACGCCTTTGCACAGGTTGGAGCAACATCAGAGACCATCATGTCGGCTCCTGCCTGGCAAGAAGATCAGCAGTCGCCATTCCTGAAGTTAGTCAGTGACACCTTCGACGACGTCTTAGGCTGGCGTCCCCGCATGGTCGCTATGCACTTCGTACTGGAGGCAGGCTTCTTCGTACAGCACTACCCCGGTATTCAGATTGCCAGCATCGGTCCGCGCATCGTGGAGCCCCACTCTACTAGCGAACGTGTCGAGCTCAGTACCATCGATGACATCTGGCATGTACTGCTGGAACTGTTGAACCGATTATCAAATTGAATAAGCAATAAAACATCATGGAATATATGTCACAGGAAGGCTACGACAAACTCGTAGCCGAACTCCGTCAGTTAGAGAGTGTTGAACTGCCTCGTGTCAGGGAGGCTATTGCCGAGGCCCGCGACAAGGGCGACCTCAGTGAGAATTTTGAATATCATGCTGCCAAGCGCGAACAGGGACGCCTGCTGAGTCGTATACGTTTCAAACAGCGTGTGCTGGAACATGCCCGTGTCATTGACACATCGAGACTGGGCTCTGACACAGTGGGACTGCTCAGCCGGGTAGCGATGACCAATCTGGCCAACAACGCCACGATGACCTATACCGTAGTCAGTCCTCATGAAGCCAACCTTCGAGAGGGCAAGATTTCCATCAAGTCACCGATAGCCCAGGCTTTATTGGGCAAGAAAGCCGGCGACATGGTGGAAGTGCGCGTGCCGGCAGGCATGCTGAAACTGCGTATTGAAAGCATTGAACTTTAAGGGTTAAAGGTTAAAGAGAGTTTATTATGAAACTGATTAGTTGGAACGTCAATGGGCTGAGAGCTTGCGAGGGTAAGGGTTTCAGCGATATCTTCAAGGAACTGGATGCCGACTTCTTCTGTCTGCAGGAGACAAAGATGCAGGAGGGGCAGCTGGACCTACAGTTTGAAGGTTACGAATCGTACTGGAACTACGCCGAGAAGAAAGGCTACTCGGGTACGGCTATTTTTACGAAACACAAGCCACTGAACGTAACTTACGGCATAGGCAGCGACCTGCACGACCACGAAGGCCGTGTCATCACACTGGAGATGGAGGACTTTTTCCTCGTCTGCTGCTATACCCCCAATTCGCAGGACGGTCTGAAACGTCTGGAGTACCGCATGTCGTGGGAAGATGCCTTCCGCAACTACCTGAAACGAATGGATCAGCAGAAGCCCGTCATCCTGTGTGGCGACCTGAACGTGGCCCATGAGGAGATAGACTTGAAGAATCCCAAGACCAACCGCATGAATGCCGGTTTCACCGATGAGGAACGCGAGAAATTCTCGGACCTGCTGGCCTGTGGCTTCATCGACACCTTCCGCACACTCTATCCCGAGCAGGTGACGTATTCGTGGTGGTCGTACCGTTTCCAGGCCCGTCAGAAGAATGCAGGGTGGCGCATCGACTACTTCGTCACCAGCGAACGGCTGCGTGAACGGATTCAGGATGCCAAGATCCATACAGAGATCTACGGCAGCGACCACTGTCCTGTGGAGTTACTGCTGCGTCCGTAATGATTAAAAAAACATAAAAAGTAGGGGTAAAAGTTACACCCTATTAAAGAAAGGTGTATATTTGCCGTCGATTATTAACTAAACACCTATTTATTAATTAAAGGAGAAAGAAATTATGAAGAAATTTTTGTTTGCAGTGATGGCCGTAGCAGCCATCGGTTTCACATCGTGTGGTAACAAGACTCAGCCCGTTGAAGCTGAGGAGGTTGACTCTGTAGCTATCATCGATTCACTGGCTGCTGAGGCTGCCGACGCATCTATCAGTGCACTGAGCGAGCAGCTTGAAGCTGCCGATGCCAGCAAGTTCGAGCAGGCTTTGACTGCCGTTAAGGAGAAGATTGCCGAGCTCATCAAGACCAATCCCGAGATTGCCAAGGAGTATGTGGCTAAGGTTCAGAACTTCCTGAAGGAGAATGCCGACAAGGTGAAGGCCGTTATTGGTGACAATGCTGCTGCCGCTGCTGCTTTCGCTGCTGTTACCGAGGCTGATGCCGAGAGTATGGTTAACGGTCTGCTACAGTCTGTCAGCGATGCTGCTGAGGATGCTAAGGACGCTGCCACTGAGGCTGTCGAGGACGCTAAGGATGCTGCTGTCGATGCTGCGAAGGAGAAGGCTAACGAGGCTGTCGATGCTGCTGCCGACAAGGCTAAGGACGCACTGGGACTGTAATTTCGCTGAAAGAAATAGCCGGTTCGCTGAAATTATTTGGCGGACCGGCTTTTTTGTGCTATCTTTGCAGCAAGAAATCATTATATTACTAAAACATACGATATGAAGAAGTTATTGATTCTGACCATGCTCGCAGCCCTCACGATGGGGGCTCGGGCCGCGGAATACAACTACCTTGTATTCACGCTGAACGACGGCACGACACAGTCGGTGAGTGCCACCGACCTGAACATCACGTTTGCCAACGGCAACCTGACAGCCACCAGTGGCAGCAACACGGTGACTATCGCCCTGAGCAATCTCACCAAGATGGAGTTCTCGAACGACGGCACCACAGGCATCGATCGTGTGAGTTATGATTTCACCATCACTGACGACACAGAAGTCTACGACCTCAACGGACGTCGTCTGCCCTCTACCGCCACCCTCTCTCGCGGCATCTATATTATCAAGAGCAATGGTAAAACCACTAAAGTGCAGGTAAAATGAAAAAGACATATATTATAAGAATGGCGATGCTGGCAGCATTTCTCATTTCTCATTCCTCATTTCTCATTTCGTCAGCCCAGACGCTGAACGTCACTGTGGGCAGCGTGACCGATCAGTACCCTGCTGCACAGGCCGGGGCGATGACATACACTGGCGGTACCCAACTGACCATTCTCAACAAGACCTACACGTTAAGTGACATCACCAAGATGTACACCGACGAGACTGCTGTCTCCGACAACGAAGTCAATGTGGTCTATAACGGCGATGCCGCTTTGGTCTACGTGGCCGGCAACATCGCCCAGTATATCACGGCCACTGTCAGCGGTGCCCACGTCACCATCACTCAGAGTGATGCCATCACCAACGACCTCATCAAGGACGGCACGTTTTCAGAGATAACATACAACCTCAGCGGCACCAGCACCGACGGTTCGCTGACCCTTGGCGGCTCGGCCAAGTGTACGGTGGCCGTCAACGGTCTGGAGCTGACTAATCCCAACGGTGCTCCCATCAACATCACCAACGGCAAGCGCATCGACTTCAGCGTCAAAAAAGGTAGCACCAATACCCTGAAGGACGGTGAGGCCAGTACTGCCAAGGGCTGTCTCTATTGCAAGGGCCACCTGGAACTGAAGGGCAAGGGCGTGCTCAACGTCTATGCCTACGGCAGTGCTGCCCACGGCATCAAGACAGGCGACTACACGGAGATGAAGAACTGTACCGTCAACATCCTCGCTGCCACGAAGGACGGTCTGTCGTGTAACGAATACTTCCTCATGGAGAGCGGTGAGCTGAACATCAGCGGCACAGGCGACGACGGCATCCAGTGTGACATCGACAACGACGAGGGTGTGAGCACCGGCGAGTTGGAAGACCACGAGGACGAAGACTCCGGAAATATCTACCTCCAGGGCGGTACTATCAACGTCACTGTCACAGCCGACGCTGCCAAGGGCATCAAGGGCGAGGGCGACATGATGATCAGCGATGGCACCATTACCGTCAAAACCACTGGCGGCGGCGTATGGGACAGCGACAAAGTGAAGACCAAGGCCTCTGCCTGTCTGGGGGCCGACGGCAATATGACCATCAGCGGCGGCACGCTCAATCTGACCAGTACTGGAGCCGGTGGCAAGGGTATCAATGTCGACAGCAACCTCACCATCAGTGGTGGTACGATTACCGTCAGCACATCAGGCAATGCCGTTGCAGCCTCCAAGAGCGGTGTGCTCACCACCATCACCAACTCACAGCAGCTCGACAACTATACCACCAGCTATAAGTCATCGCCCAAGGGTATCAAGGTCGACGGTGTCATCACCATCAGCGGTGGCAAGACCAGCGTTACCACGACTGGAGCCGGTGGCGAAGGTATCGAGAGCAAGGATGAGATGATCATCAAAGGTGGTGAAGTCATCGTCAACGCCAGCGACGATGCCATCAATGCCGCCTACCTGAAGGACGACAACAAGCAGAAAGTCTCGGGCTCGGGCAACATGACCATCGAGGGCGGTTATGTCTATGCTAACTCTTCCGGCAACGACGGTATTGATGCCAACGGCAACCTATATATAAAAGGGGGACTGGTCTATGCCATCGGCTCAGGCGGTGCCGAGAAATCTATCGATGCCAATACCGAGGAACAGAAAAAGCTCTACATCACCGGTGGCACCATCATTGCCGTAGGCGATTTGGAGAACGGCTCCAGCATCAGCGGCGGCACCTGCAAGTACACCACATCATGGACTGGCAACAGCTGGTATGCCCTCTACAATGGCGGCACACTGGTGGCAGCCTTCCAGACTCCTACCAAGTCGTCTGGTGGTGGCGGTTGGAATGCACCTGGTCCTGGCGGTGGTGGAGGTGGCAACAACGGCAGCCAGAAGCTTATCGTCTACACGTCGTCCACACCAACTCTCTCCTCAGGCATTGCCGTCAGCGATGGCACAACGTATTTCGGTGGCAAAGCCAACATCGGCGGTACAGTCACTGGCGGCACTGACGTCACGCTCAGCAACTACACCAGCAGCGGCGGCCCTGGTGGATGGTAGAAAGATGAAAGATGAAAAATGAAAGATTAAAGATTGAATAATAAATCATAGAGATTCCACGTTATATGAAGTGGATGAAGCAACAGTCAAAGTACGAAAATGCGGCTTATGCGGTGCTGTGGGGGCTACTCTTCGCAGCACCCCTGCTAAGCCTCTGGGTCCGTACGATGCACGACTCGACGCAGACCTTCAACTGGCACGAGATATGGATGGTATGGCGCCTCTTTGCCGTCTACCTCGTCCTCTTCCTCATCCATAACTTCCTCCTCGCACCCCTACTCGTCCACGGACGGAAGCGCTGGCTCTATATCCTGCTGACAGCCTGCATGCTCGGTGCCTTTACCGTTTACCAGTGCAACAGCCGTCCTGACGACATGCGGCATGATGATATGCGTCCTGACGCCATGCACCACGAGCCACGCGAGATGGTTCGTCACGAACACATGCGCCCAGACCATCCTGAGCCACCCGCTCCCCCTGAGTTTGAAGACGACTTCAGACCGCGTGAGCACCACACCCCTCCCACCTTCATCGGTGAGCACGACATCATTGCCATCGTCATTCTTATCCTTATGTGCGGCATGAACCTTGGCGTCAAGTTCTACTTCAGGAGCCGCAACGACCAGAAGAAACTCGTTGAGCTGGAGAAGCAAAACCTGGAGCAGCAACTGGCGTATCTGCGTTATCAGATCAACCCGCACTTCTTCATGAACACGCTCAACAACATCCATGCCCTTGTCGACATCGACCCTGAACGTGCCAAGGACACCATCCTCGAACTGTCGAAGATGATGCGCTTTGTGCTCTACGAAGGCGACAAGCACGATGTTCCCCTGAGCCGTGAGTTCGACTTTATCCGTCACTACATCACCCTCATGCGGTTGCGCTATACCGACAAGGTAAGCATCAGCGTCGACCTGCCTACGGAAGCACCAGATGCACTCATCCCCCCGTTGATGCTCATCACCTTCATCGAGAACGCCTTCAAGCACGGCATCTCGTATCAAAAGGATTCATTCATTGATATCCGCGTTACTATCATCCAACACCCAACACCCATCACCCAGCAGCTGCACTTCACCTGTCGCAACTCTATTGCTGAAAAGCCCAACGAGGAGAAAGGCGGTGTAGGTCTTGCCAACGTCCGGCAACGCCTTAAGCTGCTCTATGACGACAACTACACGCTCAACATCCAAAACGAAGCAGGCGTCTACAGCGTAGAGCTGGCGATTCCTTTGAATATTGAACATTAAAGATTATTGATGCTGCGATTTGGAGAATAACAAATTATTTTGTACCTTTGCACGCAAATAAGACAAATCTACTAAATAATGCGCTATTCCACCTTCCTCCTGTTATCGCTATGGGCCACTGCGTCGATGGCTGCGACAGGCACATGGAAAAGTGCCGTCACGGGCACTCCACTTAACTATACCGCTTCAGCAGCCACCACAGCAGCGAAAGATGCCAATGGGGAACCCATGACGGTGGTTTATCTTGAGAACCTCGCTGTCCAGAAGGTCGGACAGAACAGCAATGCCGACGACGTGGCATGGCTGCGCAGTTATGGCTGGCAGGTCATTGAGATTGACTATGCCAATCATGCGAAAGCCAAGGCCCCCACACTCAACAAGGACATCATCGCCATCAACAGCAGCCTGAAGGAGGGAAAGTTCTGCGGACAGACCTGTTCACCCATGCGCTCCTATATCCTCATGGAGGGCTATCGCATCTGTCGCGACGTGTCCTACTACAAGGACGACCCTACCGTCTACAACTACCCTGACGCCTATAAGACCACCGAGGGCGACTCCCTCTACATGGACATCGTCTATCCCGCCAATCCCAAGCAGGCCGTACCCGTTCTGCTGACCTTCTCATACAGCAGCAGCTATGCAACGGCCAACAAACACAAGCGCATGTATCTGCCCTACTTCTGGGGTGGCTTCAACGACAGCTTCGTCGAGGGTGCTTCCGCTGTCGGCTTTGCCTGGGCCGTCTGCGACCATCCCAAATACTGCGACTGGGGGCAGGGCAAATACACGGGTGGTGCCAACAAAAGCCTTGGAGCCGTCGAGGTCAACCCCGATGCCGCCCGTAAGGTGAAGTCGGCCGTCCGTACCGTTCGTGCCGTAGGCCGTGAACTCGGCATCAGCGGCGACGTGGCGGTGACAGGTTTCTCACGAGGCTCCACGGCAGCAGCGCTGGCTGTCGGTGACGGATGGATTGACAGTTTCGAGGATGCCTCACGCGGACGATTCCCCGAGGAGAGCAGTCTGGTGCAGTGTGCCCTGCTGGGCTCCGGCATGTTCGACTACCAGAGTGCCCTCACCTCCTCCAACGAATACAAACGCATCAAAACCTATGCCGATGCCACTGCCGGCACCACGTGGGAACAACAAGGTGCACTGGCCACCATCACCGGCAGCAACTCTGCACCTACGCTCTTCTTCCACAATACCGACGACTTCTATGCCGACCAGAACAAAGACCCCAAGGGGCTCTATGCCACACAGGCCGCAACCATGAAGTCGAAGCTCGACGCCCTCGGTGTGGAGACGCAGACGTTGACCGGCTACAGCACCGGCCATGCCGTCCCGCAAAGCGAAGCCGACCTGCAGCAGATGTACGACTTCCTGACCAGCCATGTTGTCAACGAAGCCTCAGGCATCGTTGAAATGAAAGAAATGAGGGAAATGAGAAATGAAAGAAATGCTGACGCGTGGTACACCCTCGACGGGCGCCGTATAGCCAAGGGCCAAAAGCCGAGTGCCAAGGGCATCTACATCCACCGAGGGTGCAAAGTAGTGATAAAATGAGAATACTCAACATTCAAAATTTAAAAAAAGGAATAAAGCTATGATAAGATGTATGGCTATTGACGACGAACCGCTGGCGCTGCAACAGATTGTAGCGTATATCGGCAAAGTGCCTTTCCTGGAATTGGCCGCCCAGTGTCAGAGTGCCATCGAGGCACGACAGTTTCTGGAACACGACACGGTGGATGCCATCTTCTGCGACATCAACATGCCCGACCTCAACGGCATGGACTTCGTCAAGTCGCTCACTGTACCGCCACTGGTCGTCTTCACCACGGCATACGCGGAATATGCTGTCGAAGGCTTCCGCGTCAATGCCGTCGACTACCTGCTCAAGCCCTTCGGCCTGCAGGACTTCCAGCGTGCCGCCAACCGCCTCCGCGAGAGGAAAGAGGAAAGAGGAGAGAGGAGAGAGAATAGCGTGACCGGCGGTTCTCCCGGCGGTTCACCCGCCGACACTCCTTCCGACACGTTCTTCCTCAAGACCGACTACCGCATCGTGAAGGTCACCATCAGCGACATCCGCTACGTCGAGGCCATGAGCGAATATCTGAAGGTGTGGCTCGACGGTGAGCCCAAGCCTATCGTCACCCTGCTGTCGATGAAGAAGATGGAGGAACACCTGCCCGACAACTTCATGCGCATTCACCGCTCGTACATCGTCAACCTCACCAAGATTCAGGAGGTCAACAAAAACCGCGTCATCATGGACGCCGACACATACCTGCCCATCGGCGACATGTACAAGGAAACCTTCCAAGCCTACCTCGACACGAAGTTTTTAGGGAAATAGCATCAGTGATTAAACGATGCAAAACCAAGCATAACCATTCAGTTATGCCGGATTTACTAATCTTTTTCAGGCATAGGTCTTTAGATGTCACTCATCTGTCCCTGTGGCATCTGAATAGATGAATAGTTTCTTCTAATATGGCAGGAAAGAAGATGTTGATGAATAAATCGACCTGAGATTTGGAAATGTCGAACTTTTTGTGTAAGTTTGCAGCTATGAAAGCAGGAGGACAGCGCACTGAAGTGCGCTGAACGGGACGAAGAACAATAAGAAGAAGAATGGAAAGGGCTCAGGTCAAACATAACAGACTGCGTCGCATGGAGAAGCACGATTATGCTTCATCATGTATCTATCTTATTACGGTGACGACGGAAGACCGCAAGCGTGTTTTGGGTTCGCTTGTGGGCGATAGTGCTAATACAGCTACGATTGAGCCAACTGCTTTGGGCAGATACGTGGCAGAGGCATTCCGAAAGATTGCTGCAACTACAACAAAGAAGACTGGCTGTCGCGTTCAGGTGCTGCATTACACCATCATGCCAGACCATTTTCATGGCATTATTTATGTCCGTGATACGCTTCCGAAGGATTATTCATTGGGAAAGATTATTGCAGCATGGAAGAGCGATTGTACGCATGCGTTCTGGAATGATTCTTCGTTCTGTGCTCAGTACTTTAGTTCGGAGAAACCTTCGCTTTTTGCACGAAAGTTTAACGACCGCATTTTATTCCGCAAAGAGCAACTGCAAACGTGGATAAAGTATCTTGACGATAATCCCCGTCGGCTTTGGCTCAAAATGCATTTCCCTGACCGCCTTCGTAAGGTCTATGATTTCAAGGCTGGGAAAGAGGGGCATCAATATACTGCCGTAGGGAATACGTTTTTGGTTACATATCCTGAACGTCTCCAGGTTCGCTGCCATAGGAATTTGACGGAGGAGCAGATACAGGAGGAGGTGGTAACGTATTTGAAAGAGGCACGACGGGGAACGGTATTGATTTCACCTTTTATCTCGACAGCGGAGAAGGCGGTATATGATGTCTGTTACAAGGAGAGACTACCGATGATACATATTGTCAATAAAGGGCTGGACGGGAAGTTCGTATATCCATCGGGTAGGGACTTGACGGGGTGCTCGGAGGGTTTTATGCTGGTGTTAGCTCCTTATGCAGATTATAGTACAGAGACGGCAGCGAAACGGATAACAAGAGCACAATGCCTCAATCTGAATGATTTTGCGGCGGACTTGGCTAATGTCACTCTGAAGGGGGACGAAGAGCGAATGACACCATTATCTCGAGGGTCATGGTGATTACTTCAGCATCTCTTCAGCAGTCTTCATCATCTCTAACAGTTGAAGGGATGGGGTTTCCTCTTTTTGGGCGAGGTCGAGGAACTGCTGGTAATAGACCTTGGCCTGTTCGCTATCCTTGAGCAAATAGGCGTAGGCATTGGCCAAATTATAATAGGTGGTAATGGAGGTGGGATTCCAGGTCAAGTGCTCCTTCCACGCAGTGACTGCCTCCCGGTAATGCTGGGTCAGATAGTAGCCTTCGCCCTCAGAGAGTGTAATTGCTTTCATGACTGCGGGATCAGGTTTCATCAGTTCCTTGGCAATGTTGAGGTAGCGCAGACCCTCTTCATAGCGCTTGGTATCGATGCACACCACACCAAGACGGTAGGCTGCGCCATAATGCTGCATCTGCGACAGGAAGAGTGCGCTCTTCAGGTGCTCGTAGGCTGTCTCCAAATCTTGAAGCTGTGCGTAGCACATTCCTGCTGAATAGAGCGTATTGAACGTGGAATCGCCTTGCTCCAGTAGTTTCTTATACCACAAGGCTGCAGCCTTGAAATCTCTTTCCAAGAAGAAGGCATCAGCTACAGCACGGTTTACCATCATGTTGGTGTCATCATATTGTGAGCAATAATCCAAGCCATATTGCAGTGCCTTTTGCGGTTGCTCTTTCTGTGAAAATGCCGCTGTCAATCCTGCCACAACCTCGCCATCCGTGGGATAGCGCCCTATCAGCTGACTGGCCCAATAGATATAGGAATCAGTGTCTCCTTGTTTCTGGTAACTGAATGCCAGCTGACGGAAGGCATCGTGTGAGAGACTGTCCTCAGGAACTAGCTTCAGCAGGTCGGAGGTCTTTCGATAGTTGCCTCGTTTGTAATAGCAGTCGGCCAGCTTTACTTGTACCTCTATGGTTGCCTCCTTTTCGTATGCTTCCTGATAAAACCCTAAGGCATCAAACGTATTGTACGACTGTATACAGCTATCGCCTTGTGCTATTAATCGCCTCAGCAAATCATGATTCTTCACACGCTTTTCTTTGGCCTGTTTCGGCATTTTGGCACCCATCGACTTCAGGTATTCTGTCAAAGATCCCATACCCTTCTCCCTGCGCCATTCGTCTACTTTCTTCGGATTCAGCAGTTTATAGACAGCCTGTGTGCCGTCTGCCGCTACGTCCAATTGTGTGCCATACTTCTGCGGCCTTCCTTCAAACATGGCAATACGATCTTCCATCGTGGCCACCTGCCATTGTGCAATATCACCTCTGGCTGCAGCCCTTTGGAACAAGGGCAAATACTTCCGTTCTGTCTCGACAGGTGCATGCTGGATGATAGTCCAAAACACCTCGCAAACTTCACCGATGGCATCGCTCCCAACGAAACCTCGCTTATCGAGAATGTCGCATATCTCGGCTTGATTCTGACTGTCAATCAGCTGCATCTGGTGCAATATGGAGTCTATTTTTGCCTTGTCTCTCGGCTTCGCTTTGTTAGCCAGAAACCATTCACGACGGATGTTCTGATCTGCCTCGCCAATACGCTGAAGCTGCTGGCGCAGTGTCTGGTCGGAATAACGGCCTTCTACACGGTTTCGCCTCGTGGTCATGCTGTCTGTAAACGTCTGCCAGCGGGGGTCTCCGTGCAGCGATACCAGGTCCTCGTCACCACCTCTGGAGTACCAGTCTGGCTCTTTCTCCATCCGTGCCCAAAGGTACCTAAATGCAACATCGTTTTTGCCAGTCAATGCCGCCACACATGCTGCGTTATACAAATCCTTCCCGTCAATATTCTGTCCCGTCTGGAAAGCCTTTTCGAACATCGTGCTGGACTGGGCATATTCGCCACGATAAAACAACGAATCAGCCTTCTGGATATACATATTATATTGTGCTCTACTGGCAACGGGAACCGTCAACAGGGCAAGAATTATGGTTTTCAGATAGCATTTCATGTTGGCAAAGATAGGAAAAAGATTTGAAAACGAAAAGGTTTTCCACAAAAAAAAAGCCTCTGCCATGACTACCACAGCCTTGTTGTTATGAACCACATAACACTCCTCAAGTACTCCCTGGCTGAAATCCATGTTCTGTTCCATAGTGCAAAGATACTAAATATTTTCCATATATAAACACTTTTGCGCTAATTATTATCACTTTGGTCGATAAAAAGGGGCAGAGGAATACCTGAAAAGGATGCTGGGAAGAAGTTTATAATAGGCGCGAGAGTTTCAAGTTTTTCCGAGATATAACATATTTATCCCGAGATTCAAAACTAATTTTCCCGAGATTGTTAGAGATAATCGCGGGAAAAAGAAAAAGCAATCTCGGGAGAATAGAAAGTTGTCTCGGGTTAATTTAACTTAAATCAATATGTTTTTGGTGGCTCAGGCATCTCAATTTGATTCTTTTGGTGTATATTTGCAGGTGTAAACAAGGATTAATTGAAATAGGATTATGGAGAACAGAAATGGAAGCATTGGTTTTTATGCCGTCAACGACCAGCGTTCTACAGCCATCAAGAAAGGGTATTCGCTACGTCCGCAACGACTTACGACCATTGACGGCCGCGAACTGGCCATGCATGTTGAGATGGACTCGGGCATAGACCATGCCAGGGTGGAATATATCATGGCATCGGTCGTCAAACAGGTGAAGGAGATGGTACTCAACGGCCATAAGGTGGAGTTAGGTGATTTGGGTGTCATCGGTCTGACGTGTCAGGGTACAGGCAGTGAGCGGCAGAAGGACGTCACGGTAAAGAAAAATGTCAAGGGTCTGAAGTTTACATTCCGCCCTTCAGCATTACTGAAGGAGAAAATGTCACGGGTAGAAATGACGCTTGTAAAACCGGAAGATGGCAAGGACAAGCGATTTGATGAACACGGAGCATTACTAATAACAGATAAGGAGGACAAGTAATGGGAATGATACAGTTGAAAACCTATCAGTTTAAGGGTTCAAACCCATCCAGTGAGGGTTTGTGGTATCCCAAGGTTGACCATTACAGCACTATCAGTACAGACGATCTCTGTCAGCTGGCTGCCAACGACTCGCATGTAGAACGGTCAGAGGTGAAATATGTCATCAGTGCCATTGTCAGACAGATTACCGAACTGGCTCTGTTGGGACACACCATTGTGATTCCTGAGCTTGGCACGCTATCTGTCAGTGCCGACGGCATCACCGTCGACGACTGGGATGACGTCGACTGCCAATCAATGATTAAGCAGCTGAAACTGAACCTGAGGGTCACCCCTGAGATTCGTCAAGAACTGAAAAACGTAAGCCTGCGGATCAGATAATCACTCCATGGGGAAGAGGCCGAAGAGCTTGGCGTCGATCATGTCGGTGACCTGCTTGAGGTCTTCGGGGTTGTCGCCAAACTTGCAGTGGTCGCCATCGACGATGATGAGGGGGCCCTTGTAGGTGGCTATCCAGTCTTCGTAGCGTTTCTCAAGACCCTGCAGATAGTCGAGGCGCATGGTCTGCTCGTACTCACGGCCGCGCTTCTGAATCTGTGCCACGAGGGTTGGAATGCTGGAACGGATATAGATCATGAGGTCGGGCAGCTTGACGAGCGACATCATGAGGTCGAAGAGGTCGGTATAGTTCTCGAAGTCGCGGTCGCTCATCATGCCCTGTCCGTGCAGGTTGGGGGCAAAGATGCGAGCATCCTCGAAGATGGTACGGTCCTGAATGATGACCTCCTTGGACTGTGCAATCTCGACGACCTCCTTGAAGCGTTTGTTGAGGAAGTAGATCTGGAGATTGAACGACCACCGCGGCATGTCGGCATAGAAGTCGGCCAGATAGGGATTGTTGTCGACGGGTTCGAAGCGTGGCGTCCATCCGTAGCGGTGGGCCAGCAGTTTGGTCAGTGTGGTCTTGCCACTGCCTATGTTTCCAGCTATTGCGATGTGCATATTTAAAGTTTAGAGTTTAGAGTTTAAAGTTCTTTTACCTAGGTCAAAGCGACTTCGTCGGTGGCAAAGAGTCCGAAGAGAATGCTGTCGATGCGGTCAACAATCTGTGCGAAGTCCTTGGGGTTGTGCTGGAAGTCGAGGTCGTCCTTCTCGATAGTCATGACACGTCCCCTGTAGCGTTGATAGATGAAGTCGTTGTAGCGCTTGTTGAGGTTCTGCAGATATTCGAGCTGGATGGTCTGCTCGTAGTCGCGTCCACGCTTCTGGATGTTGCCCACCAGATGGGGCACGGAAGCATGCAGATAAATCATAAGGTCAGGGACGCGCACCATCGCCATCATCTGCTCGAAGAGCTCCATATAGGTCTCGTAGTCACGCTCCGAGAGGTTGCCCATGGCTTTGTTGTTCTCCATGAAGACGTAGACGCCCTCGTAGATGGTGCGGTCCTGAATGATGGTATGGTCGGCCTGTGCAATGGCCAGCAGGTCGCGGAAGCGTTCCTTGAGGAAGTAGACCTCCAGATTGAACGACCACCGGTGGATGTCGCGGTAGTAGTCTTCAAGATACGGGTTATGCTCTACGGCCTCGAAGCGTGGCTCCCAGCCGTAGTGCTTGGCAAGCATCTGCGTCAGTGTTGACTTGCCGCTCCCGATATTTCCTGCTACAGCGATGTGCATGGGGTAATTTACAATTTGACCATTTACAATTTACAATTGATTATTCAATTGTTCGTTTGCATATCATAGACGACCTGCATGAGCTTCTTGCCAATCTCGTCAGCCGACTCCATCGTGGCTGCCTCGCTATAGACGCGGATGATGGGTTCGGTGTTCGACTTGCGCAGATGTACCCAGCGATCGGGGAAGTCAATCTTCACGCCGTCGATGTCGTTGACCTGTGCCGTGGGATCCTGGGCAAACATCTCCTTGACCTTCACCAGAATGGCGTCGACATCGGTGTCTGGCGTCAGGTCGATGCGGTTCTTGGCAATCTGATAGTCGGGGAACTGACGGCGCAGCTCGCTGACCTTGCACTCCTTCTTGGCCAGAGAGGTCAGGAAGAGGGCGATGCCCACGAGGGCATCACGGCCATAGTGACTCTCGGGATAGATGACGCCGCCATTGCCTTCACCGCCAATGACGGCCCCCACCTCCTTCATCTTCGTGGTGACGTTGACCTCACCGACAGCAGCAGCAGCATAGCTACCACCATACTTCTGTGTGACATCACGCAGAGCGCGGGTGCTGGAGAGATTAGATACGGTGGTGAGTGGCGTCAGCCCTTCATTTCTCATTTCTCCTTTCTCATTTCTCATTTGCGACAGCACATAGTCGGCGACGCTGACCAGCGTATACTCCTCGCCAAACATCTTGCCGTCCTCACAGATGAAGGCCAGACGGTCAACGTCGGGGTCGACAACGATGCCGAGGTCATAATGACCAGTCTTCATCTCGTTCATGATGCCCTGCAGGTTCTTCTCTAAGGGCTCGGGGTTATGGGCGAAGTCGCCCGTCACCTCGCCATTCAGGAACTTATACCCTACCCCCAGACGTTCCAGTAGTTTAGGAAGGATGCGGCCGCCCACACTGTTGATGCTGTCGACACAGACGGTGAAGCGTGCCTGACGGATGGCGTCGACATCGACCAGCTTCAGGTCGAGCACCGACTGCACATGACGGTCGTCGAAGGAGTCGTCGAGGGTGATATGTCCCAGATGGTCGACGTCGGCATAGTTGAAGTCTTCCTTCGCTGCCATGTCGAGCACCTGCTGACCCTCGGCAGCATTCAGGAACTCGCCTTCGCTGTTCAGCAGCTTCAGGGCATTCCACTGGCGCGGATTGTGGGAGGCTGTGATGATGATGCCTCCGTCGGCACCACTCATACGGACAGCCAGCTCGGTGGTAGGCGTCGAGGCATAGCCGATGTCAATAACGTCAAAGCCCATGCCCACCAGTGTGCCACACACGATATCACGAACCATCGGGCCAGAGATGCGGCCGTCACGACCAACAACAATCTTCCCCCTGCCCTTCCGAGGGAGGGAAGTGCCTGCTGCCTCAGTAGCCCCTCCTTCGGAGGGGTTGGGGAGGCTTCTGCCAATAAACATAGCATAAGCTGTAGTAAACTTGACGATATCCAGCGGATTGAGGGTATCACCGGTGCGTCCGCCAATAGTGCCGCGGATGCCGGAAATGGATTTTATCAGTGTCATGTGTATTTACAATTTAACGATTTACATTTTACAATTCCGACTACTTCTCACGAACGTAAGTAATCTCGTAATAACAAGGATAAACGCTCGACGAAGCGTCGGCAGTACCCTGCGAATGGGGAACAATGAGGCGCACCTTGGCAACTTCATCCTCAGCAGACTCCGGTCGACCGAGGTTAATATAGTTGAGCGGAACGAGCCAACCGGCAGGCACTGAGGTGGAGTTGTGGTACCTCATCATCATGCCCGAAACAAAGGACGCCGTAAAGGACGTACCGGAACGGGTGACGCTCATCTTGTCGACATACTGTGAGACATCAATGGACTGACCCAGTGTGCTAAGGTAGAAAAATGCCTGATGGTCATTGAATATCAGTAAGGTATCAGCCTTGATATTGTATTCGCTGAAACGGCAGAGCACGTTTACCAGTTTATTGTTTTCCAACGGAGTGCCACAACCCTTACGGACAATCTGCATATAGACGCCCGAACGGTCGAGGCGTACATATTCGTTGTCAGCCACATTGGTGGTCTGCCCCTGTGCCGTAAACTGCGTCTCACTGATGACGCGGATGTTATTCGTCGTAATATAGCGGTCGATGGCATCACGCTCCTGAGCCTTCATGTCACCATAGGTCTCGTAATCCTGACAGCTGGTCAAGACCACAGCCATCACGAATGTCAGCAGGGATAAAATAAGTCTGTTCATCTTTGTCGTTTTCTAATTTGCCCACAAAGGTACAAAGAAAAATTAAAGATTAAAGATTAAAGATTAAAGAATTTGCTGCCGCCTTTTGACTTTTTAACCTTTTTACCTTTCACCTTTTTACATTTTTACATTATTACATTTTTACATTGTCCCTGACCTTCAACTCTTCAGTTCGTCTTCGTAAGCAACAAAGGCGGCCTGAACGGCCTGGACGGCATCGTCCATGGTACCATTGATGCGACCGCCGGCAGCATTCAGATGGCCGCCGCCGTTGAAGAACCGTGCTGCCACCTCATTGCATGGAAAGCTGTCAACAGACCGCAGACTCACCCATATCAGGCGGTCACGCTCGGTATCCTCACGCAACGATATACTCAGTTTCAGCCCCTTGATCTGAAGTGGCATGTTCACCAATCCCTCGGCATCGCCCTTCACGAAATGGAACTTTCGCTGGTCTTCCCGCGGCAAGGTGTAATAGGCGGCATGCCGCCGTTCGTCGACCACCAGACGGTTGCAGAGCACATGGCCCACCATGCGCAGCCGGTGTTCGGAATAGTTGTGATAGACGTTACGGTAAATCTTGTCCTTGTTGATATGCTTGGTCAGCAGCTGGCTGATGATGAAGAATATCTCAGGATCGTTGGAATTGTAGGTGAAGCCACCGGTGTCGGTCATCATACCCGTATAGAGAGGCACGGCAAAATGTTTGCCCAACTGGTCGAAAAGCCCCATCTGCCAAACGATGCGGAATACCAGTTCACTAGTTGACGACATCTCAGGATAGGAGATGGTGAGTACGGCAGGTACGTCGGGCCCCAGATGATGGTCTATCAGCACCGTCTTGGCCTGGGTATTGCGTAGAGCCTCTTCCATCTCGTTGGTTCGCGAGAGGGTATTGAAGTCCAGGCAGAACACCAGGTCGGCAATCTTCAGAACGGTGTCAACAAACTCCTTACGCTTGTCGTAGCGCACAACCTTCTCTGTATTGGGCAACCAATGCAGATAGTCGGGATACTGGTCAGGGACTACCAACAACGGCTCCTTGCCCAGGAAGTGTAACACCTCGCCCCATGCCAGCATGGAACCCATGGCATCACCGTCGGCATTCTGATGACAACACAGCACGATAGTATTGGCATCAGCTATTAAAGTGCGCAGGAGCTTTAACTGCTCCTGCGACAATAGATCATTTAACATGTTTAGAACAATTTGTTCGGATAAACACCGTCATCCACCAACTGCTTGATACGTTTGACGGTGTCGTCACGGTCAGCGGCATAGGTGACGCCAAACCACTTGGAGGTCGTGTCAAGTACACGAACCGTAGCAGTCTTCTCGTTGATGAGCTTATTGACCATCAGCGGAATAAAGAACTCTGCCTTGAGGTTCTCCATGTTCTTCGGGTCGGCGAGGAACTCCTTGAAGTAGGCCTCAGAGTAATCGAAATAGTCGGGGGTGAATCCCCACATATTCATCGAGACAGGGGTATTATCATCTACTACAACCCACTTGCCTTCATCATCCTTGTAACGGATAGGTTCAGAGGCTGCACCTGCATTAGAGCCGTCAGCGGCACAACGTACAATCTCAGTACGCTCAACGACGGTTGTCAGGTTGTCCTGAGCATCCTTGGAACAAATGCCACGGGCCACGGTACCATTCTCACTCAACGTATTGCCAACGCGGAAACCCACCATGGCATACTGGTTTTTGGCTCCTTCCGGCAGTTCAGACAGATACTTGCCAATCACCATGAAGGCATCGCGGTTGTAGAAGTCGTCGCAGTTGATGACACAGAACGGCTCCTTGATGACGTCCTTACCCATCAGCACGGCATGATTGGTACCCCATGGCTTCTGACGGCCTTCGGGAACGGTGAAGCCTTCGGGCAGCGCATCGAGTGCCTGGAAGCACAGTTCACACTTTACCTTGCCCTCGTATTTAGAGAGTATCTGTGTGCGGAACTGCTCCTCAAAGTCCTTACGGATGACCCATACTATCTTTCCAAAACCAGCCTGAATGGCATCGTAAATGGAATAGTCCATGATGGTCTCACCATTGGGTCCCAGCCCGTCGAGCTGCTTCAGGCCACCATAACGGCTACCCATGCCAGCTGCTAAAAGAAATAATGTCGGTTTCATATTTTTATCTTTTTATAATGTTCTGTCTATAATCTTACATAGCTGACGCTGCAAAGAGCCAGTCATAGAGACACGAGCAGATGCCGAAGAGCACGATACCTGCAGTGCAGATGCCCAGGGCAATCTTAGTGGCTTCGTCGCTCTTGAACGTGGGCAGCGGATGATCGCTGGGCTTGATGTACATAGCCTTGACGATGAGCAGATAGTAGTACAAGCTCACCACGGTGTTGACCAAAGCAACAAAAACTACAAAGTAGGCCCAGAACGATCCCTGCTCGGCAGCAGCCATGAACACGAAGAATTTCGAGAACATACCTGCGAACGGCGGAATACCAGCCAGCGAGAACAAAGCCAGTGTCATGAGGAAACTGAGCTTGGGATTGGTCTGATAGAGGCCGTCGTACGATGACATCATCGTCGTACCACAGTTCTGTTCAACGGCAGAGATAACGGTAAAGACAGCCATGTTGGCCACAATGTAAACCAGCACGTAGTACATCAGCGATGTCATACCCATCTGCGAGCCACCAATCACAGCCAACATGATGTAGCCGGCCTGAGAGATAGAGCTGAAGGCCATGAAGCGCTTCAGTTCCGACTGACGGATGGCGAAGAGGTTGGCGATGGTGATGCTAAGCACGATAACCACGTAGAGCAGGTACTCCCAGTATTCCATCATCGGACCAAAGGCCTTAGCCAGGATGACCAGCGCAGCAAAGGCGGCGGCACCCTTCGAACAGACGGAGAGATAACCGGTGATGGGCGTAGGAGCACCCTCGTAGGTGTCGGCTGTCCAGAAGTGGAAAGGTACCAACGACAGCTTGAAGGCCAGTCCACTGAAGAAGAACACAAGACCCATGATGCTCAGGGGCGAAGCAAAATAGCTGCCATTGAGCACTTCGGCAATATCATTGAAGTACAATGTACCCGTAGCAGCGTAGATAAACGAGATGCCGTAGAGCATGACACCGCTGGAGAACGTAGCGACCAGCACATACTTGGCAGCAGCCTCAGCCGACTTCTTCTTCCATTTGTCGAACGCCACCAAGCAGGCCATAGGCACTGAGGCGGTCTCCAGTCCGAGGAAGAACAGCAGGAACGAGCCGCTGGACATCATGACATACATACCCAGCAAGGTAGAGAGCACCAGCAGGTGGAACTCACCGGCATACTTATGGGCTTCGTTTTCCAACCAAGGCTGGGCCATCACGACGACGATAAAGGCACCAAAGGTGAGGATGAGCTTCATGACCTGAGCGGCCTGCGTAGCGACATACATACCACCGAAAGCCTCAGCGGGACCGGTTGTGGTCAGCATGACGGTCTGACAGATTAGCAGGGTCATTGTCATCCTGCCCACCATCTCAAGCTTGCGCTCGCTCTTGTGCAGGCAGAAGTCTGTAAAGAACACAACAAGCAACATCAAAACCAGAATAGCCTCTGGTATCATATTTAGAAATTGACTATATCCCATAATATATTCCTCCTATTATTAAATGATGTTTGCTAAGATTGGTCCTACAGCATCGCTGATAACATTGCTTGCCCAAAGTGGGAACAAACCGAGACCGGCCACACAAGCAATGAGGCAGATGACGGCGACGCGCTCATCCCACGTAGCATCAGTGAGTTCCAGATAGTGAGGATTCTTGACCTCGCCATACAGAATCTTACCAACAACACGCAGAATATAGACTGCGGTTACTACGATTGAGGTACAAGCGATAATGGTTGCCACGCGGTGGAACGTATCAGGATTCTCGAACGAACCCACGAAGATGCTCATCTCAGCAATGAAGCCCGAGAAGCCAGGCAGACCGAGGTTGGCCAAACCGGCAATGACGTAACCCACAGCAAGGAACGGCATAATCTTCATCAAGCCATCCAGATAGCGGATGTCACGGGTGTGAGTACGACCGTATATCATACCAATCAGTGCGAAGAAGAGGGCCGTCATCAGACCGTGTGACAGCATCTGCAGGATAGCACCCGTGCAGGATGTCTTGGTCATCATCAGCAGGGCGAAGAGTACCAGTCCACAGTGAGACACCGATGAATAGGCGTTGATGTATTTCAGGTCTGTCTGCACACAAGCAGAGAAGGCGCCATAAACTACAGAGATGGTGGTAAGAATCAGGAAGATCCAAGCCAGCTCATTGGCGGCATCGGGCAACAGATACATAGCTACGCGGAAACAGCCATAGCCTCCCAGTTTCATCAGCACACCGGCGTGCAGCATGGATACAGCCGTGGGGGCTGAAGCATGACCGTCGGGTGACCATGTGTGGAAGGGGAACAGAGCACCCAGCACACCGAAACCGATGAAGATGAAGGGGAAGAACACCTTCTGAGTGGCTACGGGGATATTGTGCATGGCGGCAATCTCGTTGACGTTCATCGTAGTAGCACCGCTGAAGTAGTAGATGCCCAGGATACCAATAATCAAGAGAGCCGAACCTCCCATCAGCATCAGCGTCAGCTTCATGGCAGCATACTCCTTGTTGCCCGAACCCCAGACACCAATCAGCAGGTACATGGGAATCAGCGCTACCTCGTAGAACATAAACATGGTGAACATGTCGGTGCAAATGAAGAAGCCATACACACCCGTCGACAAGAGAGTGAACCAAAGGAAATACTCCTTGGTGAGGGGCTTCAGCTGCCATGAGGCAAAAGTTCCTGTGAAGACGATGATGCTCGACAAGAGCAGCATGACCACAGAGATACCGTCAACACCGACAGAATAGGCGATATTAAGTGGCTTGAACCAAGGAGTACTATAGGTCAACAGCATCACGTCGGTATTACCTGCTGCACGCTGCTGAACAAAGTAGATGGTCAGCCATACGGACAGAGCCAGCAGACACGAAGCGCCAGCCACCATCACGCCACGCACCTGATTGAGGCTCTTGGCCAGCCAAAGACCGAGGAGCATCAGGGCGGGGATTACTACGAATAATGTTAATATACTCATTTTCGATTTTTCGTTATGACGTTATTACGTTATTTCGTTATCACGATTAAATTGCAAGCAGGATTAATGTTAATGCCACAGTACCTGTCAAGAACCACACGGCATACTGACGGACATCGCCACTCTGCCATGGACGCAAAGACTCACCAGCCTCGTTGGCACCCCATGCCAGGAAGTTGAACGTGCCGTCAACGACGTGACGGTCAAACCATGCCACAGGCTTAGAGATGCAGCGGAAGATGATGCGGTGCGTGACATACTGCCATATCTCGTCCTGATAGAAACGCTTATAAGCAGCCTGATGCAACTTGGGGAACGTCTTGTACAGACGGTCGGCAATGGGCTGGCTCTCACCTTTATATATATAGGTAGCGAGACAGATGCTCAGGATGGCAATAATCGTAGAGGTAGCAGCAATCTGCGTGTCGAAGTGGATGGTATAGTTGGTACCCTCGGCACTGACAAACTGGCCGAAGCTGCCACCCCACCCTGCAAAGCCTGCTATGGTAGAGTAGATACCCACACCCATGGTGATGACACAAAGCACAATCAGAGGAATCGTCATCGTAGCTGGAGCCTCATGAGGCGTATGGTGCTCGTGGGCTTCCACATTCTCTGTTCCCCAGAAAATACCATAGTACAGGCGGAACATATAGAAGGCGGTCATAGCGGCAATACCGGTCATGATCCAACCGACCACAGGACTGTAGGCAAAGCAGGCTGTGATAATCTCATCCTTCGAGCTAAAGCCCGAGAAGAACGGAATACCTGCGATGGCGAAACAGCTGATGAGGAACGTGATATTGGTAATAGGCATGTACTTGCGCAAGCCACCCATCATAGCCATCTCGTTAGAGTGGACAGCATGGATGATACAACCGGCACCAAGGAACAGGCAAGCCTTGAACATAGCGTGGGTGAACAAATGGAACATACCAGCCATGAAGCCCAGCTGAGCATGATTGTCGAGCACACCATGATGACCAGGCAGCGAAACACCCAGTGCCACCATCATGAAGGCAATCTGTGAGATCGTCGAGAAGGCCAGCACACGCTTGATGTCGCTCTGGGCACAAGCCACGGCAGCGGCATAGAAAGCGGTGAAGACACCAACCCAGACCACGATGCTCATCTGAGGCTGAGCATACTCAACCCAGAGGGGGAACATACGGGCAATCTGGAACACACCAGCTACCACCATCGTAGCAGCGTGGATGAGTGCAGAGACTGGCGTCGGGCCCTCCATAGCATCGGGCAGCCAGATGTGCAACGGGAACATGGCACTCTTACCGGCACCACCGATAAACATCAGCACTAAGGCCGTCGGCAGAATGAAACCTGCAGCAGCAACGGCCTTGGCAGCATTCCCTGCAATGAACGGTGTAGCACCCTCACCCATCACGATATTGCCTGCAAACGAGAAGCTGAACGAATCGGTGTAGTAGCCGAACATCAGGATACCGATGAGGAAGAACATATCAGCGAAGCGCGTCACGATGAAGGCCTTCTTAGAGGCAGCGATGGCGGGCTTCAACGGATAATAGAAACCAATCAGCAGATAGGAGCTGACACCCACGAGTTCCCAGAAGGTGTACATCTGGAAGATGTTGGTGGCCAGTACCAGACCCAGCATCGACATGGTGAAGAGACTCAGGAACGCATAGTAGCGCTGGAAGCCCTTCTCGCCGTGCATGTAGCCGAACGAATAGATATGTACCATGAACGACACCGTGCTGATGACAATGAGCATCATCACCGAGATGGGATCGAGCAGGATACCCATGTCGAAGTGCAGATTGCCCAAGGGCAGCCAGGTGAAATTGTAAGGAACCAATGTGGGGAATGTACCATCGGCCAGACGGTCACCACCAAAATAGGCGAAGGCCGTCACATACGACAGGACGGTCACCAGTCCCAGCGATGTCGTACCAATCAGACCGGCAGTCTTATGCGACATCTTCATGCCAGCCAGCGCAAGAATCACGAATGACAGCGCAGGCAGCAGAAGAATCAGGAATGAATAACTATAAATTGTTTCCATAACGTATTACCATTTCATGTTCTTAATACTGTCAACGCTATCGCTGTGGAAGTTGCGGTAGACATTGATGATAATAGCAATAGCCACAGCCGACTCAGCAGCTGCAACACCAATCACAAAGAGTGTCATAAACATACCCTCCATACCATTGGGATAGAGCAGGCGGTTGATGGCGGCAAAATTGATATCGACGGCGTTCAGCACCAGCTCGACAGAGATGAGCATGGCGATGAGGTTGCGACGGGTAACAAAGCCATAGACGCCAATGAAGAAAAGCAGCGCACTCAGCGCGAAATAACATTCTACAGGTATCATAGCTTACTCCTCCTTATTATCTTTACGTGCAACAACCAGACCACCGATGATGCAAGCCAGCAGGAACAGCGAGATGAACTCAAAAGCGAGCACATACTGATACTTGCCAGCACCAACGAGGGCCGTACCAATCTCTTTCATAGGAACCTCCACATTGCCAGGAGCAATGGTGTAGAAGCCTGTCTTCAGCAGAATCAGACTGACAACAACCAGTCCGGCAAAGGCTGCCAGACCACCAGCAATCATCTTACTGGACTTAACACGCTCCTCCAAACCCTGAAGGGTGCGCTTGCTCACCAGTTGGATGGCGAACACATAGATCATCGTAACGCCTCCGGCATATACGGAAATCTGAGCAGCACCCAGGAAGGTGTAGTCGAGCAGGAAATAGATGCCTGCCACACCAAAGAGCACGAACAACATGAATGTTGCGGCTCGCATAATCCTCGTGGTAGTGACACACATCAGCGCTGAGCCGATGATGAACACCGCGAGAATGATAAACATAATTGTATTGCCCATAACGCGTTACTTCGTTTTAGTGTTAAACTTGCCGACTTCCCACTCAGCACCACCTTTAAGGAGGTTGGGCAGTGAACCACCCTTATAGACTTCCTTGTCGAGGTGGAGCACCAGCTTAGAACGGTCGAATACGGCGTTCTCAAAATCATTTGTAAACTCGATAGCGTCGAAGTTGCAGGCGTTGGTACAGAGCTGGCAGAACATGCAGTCGCCCAGGTCGTACTGATAATCGTCGAGCACCTTCTTTTTCTTGCCTGTCTCAGGATCCTCAGCCATGTGGCTTACAATCTTGATGGTTCCGTTGGGGCAAGACTTTTCACATAGTGTGCAAGCGGTACACTTGTAGCTGCCGTCCTCGTTGCGCTTGAATATCAGGCGACCACGGTGACGTGCGGCCACATGCAGCGTCGTCTTGCGGTTCTCGGGATACTGCTCTGTCGACTTGTTGGTGAAGAAGTCCTTGAAATATTCCTTCCAAGAGGTCTTCATACCCACAGCCAACGTCTTCAAGCCGTGCCCGATTTCTCCGAAATATGTTTTGTTATCTTCCATTGCTATACCTTATTTAATATATAAGCCTAAAGCTACTACAACTGTCATAATAACGAGGTTGAGCAGTGCCAGCGGCATCAGGTACTTCCACTCCAGCTTCAGAATCTGGTCGATACGCAGACGGGGGAACGTCCACTTAATCCACATCAGAATCCATACCAGGAAGAAGGCCTTACCCATGAACCAAACGATGCCAGGGATGTAGTTCATCACCTGATCGAAAGCGGCAATGCCGATGTTGACAGGCGCCCAACCACCGAGGAATACGGTAGCAGCGATACCTGCGATGATAAAGAGGTTCAAGAACTCGGCGAGATAGAAGAAGCCGAAGCCCATACCACTGTACTCAGTATGATGACCGGCTGTCAACTCACTCTCAGCCTCAGCCATATCGAACGGGCCACGGTTGGCCTCTGCATTACCTGCAATGAGGAATACGAAGAAGGCGATGATGGCAGGGATATGACCCTGGAAGATGAGCCACTTCCAAGGGCCTGTCTGAGCCTCGACGATACCGCTCATCTGCATAGTACCTGTCAGGATGACAGCAGTAATCAAGCAAAGGCAGAGTGACATCTCGTAAGAAATCATCTGCACAGCACCACGCATGGCAGACACCACAGAGTACTTGTTATTACTACCCCAACCTGCAAGGAAGATACCTACCACACCGATAGAAGAAACGGCAGTGAGCAGGAACACACCTACGTTGAAGTCGAGCACCGTAGCACCATTGTTCCAAGGCAGGAACGAGAAGGCACCTACAGAGCCGATAATCACCAAGAGAGGAGCCACGAGGTAGAGCACTTTGTCGGCACGGTCGACGATGAAGATCTCCTTGATGAGCATCTTCAGCACGTCGGCAAACACCTGCAACAAGCCCCAGTAACCTACTCGCATCGGGCCAAGACGGCACTGGAAGTAGGCACACACTTTACGCTCCATAAAAATCAGTACGATAGCGATGAGGGCATATCCTACAAGGATACCAGCACCCACCAGCACGCACTCAATCAATATCGCTAACCAGTCAGGACATCCTATTGTAATCCTGAGCAACTGGTCGAACCATTGTGTTATGATAGAAAAGTCGAACATATTATTATCTTTTTACTTTTTTACCTTTTTACTTTTCGACTAACGGTCGATATCAGGAATTACAACGTCAATAGCAGCACAGGTAGCAATCAGGTCGGCAATCTTCTGACCACGAAGCATCGGGTCGAAGGCACCAACGAGCGAGAGTCCCATCGGACGCATCTTCATACGGTACGGACTCTTGTCGCCACGAGAGTCGAGATAGACACCAAACTCACCGGCCACACCCTCAACAGAGTAGTACCACTGTCCCTCTGGGCACTTGATGATAGGCTTCTGCTTCACGTAGAAGTCGCCCTCGGGAATGTTGTCGATGAGTTGCTCGATAATGTTCAGGCTTTGGTACATCTCGTTGATATGAACCAGATAACGGTCCATAGAGTCACAGCCACTGAGCGTGCACTGCTCCCACTCTACCTTGTCGTACATGTCGTACGGGTGATTCTTACGAACATCGTTCTTCCAACCCGAAGCACGTCCGGCAGGACCTGTCACAGCATAGCTGATACAATCCTCGAGACTCATCGGACCACAATTCTCCAAACGGTTGTGGGTGATGATGTTATCACCGAAGATGTCCATATACTCTTGGATGGTCGGACGCAGATACTTCACCAGATCCTTACAGTTCTTTACGAAGTTAGGATCGATGTCGTCCTGCAGACCACCAATGCGGTAATAGTTCTGAATCAGACGTCCACCAGTGGTCTCCTCCATCACGTTCAGCACGTGCTCACGGTCTCGCATACCGTAAAGCATACCGGTAAGAGCACCAAGGTCCTGAGCCACACAAGAGGTGTACAGCAGGTGAGAGTCGAGACGCTGCAGCTCGTCCATGATGGTACGGATGTACTTGATGCGGTCGGTCAACTGAACTTCCAGAGCCTCCTCAATCACACCGACCAGAGCGTGACGATGCTGCATGGCTCCCAGATAGTTAAGACGATCGGTTAAAGCGAGTGTCTGGGGATAGGTCATGCCTTCCCACATCTTCTCAATAGCACGGTGGATATAGCCGAGATGTGGATAGATGCGCTTGACGGTTTCTCCGTCAAGAACAGTCTGCAAACGCAAAACACCGTGGGTGGCAGGATGCTGAGGACCAATGTTGATGACATAGTCATCGCTGCCGAACAGCTTATTCTGCTTAGACTGCAGATTGCCGTCTTTGTCAATATAGAACTCCAGACCATAGTCAGGCTCTACATCGTCCTCCAGCGTGTACTTATCGTTGAACTCCCAATCCTTACGGAAAGGATAGCCCTTAAAATCACTGCGAAGGAACAGACGACGCATATCGGGATGGCCCAGGAATACGATACCATAGAAGTCATAAACCTCACGTTCCAGCAGATCAGCCACACGCCAAATGTTTGAGACAGTTGGCAGATAAGCTACCATCTGGCCTTCCATTGCACTTGTACCGTTTGATGACATGCCGTCGCCGCAAATCTGCTGCTTGGCAATCATCTTCACGCTGCAACGCTCATGGGTCTTCGTATTCTCAAGGATATATACGCAACCAAGGTTACTACTCCCCTCGCCCGTTGGAGAGGGGTCGGGGGTGAGGCTAAAGTCCTCGCCTACGATGGTGACAAGATAGTCAAAGCCCTTCTTGTCCTTCAAGTTCTGCATCTCCTGTGCGAACTTGTCGAAATCAAATGACAAAAACTCTAACTTCATGCCTTCTCCTCCTCTACTTTACCTGTT
>JAEEGG010001358.1_pt1 | contig 66949 bp, 61 predicted proteins | sample 9134161 | NCBI WGS metagenome assembly JAEEGG01 (sample SAMN16246543, study PRJNA631951) | gut metagenome | biome: gut microbiome; feature: rumen; material: CR-attached | host: Bos | place: Iran: Karaj | collected 2018-10
GCGGCTACATTTCACGTCACGCTTAACCATCGGCCTGCGCTCCCTTTAAACCCAATAAATCCGGATAACGCCCGGACCTTCCGTATTACCGCGGCTGCTGGCACGGAATTAGCCGGTCCTTATTCATCGGGTACCTACAAAAAGGGACGCGTCCCTCACTTTATCCCCCGATAAAAGCAGTTTACAACCCATAGGGCCGTCATCCTGCACGCTACTTGGCTGGTTCAGGCTCTCGCCCATTGACCAATATTCCTCACTGCTGCCTCCCGTAGGAGTTTGGTCCGTGTCTCAGTACCAATGTGGGGGACCTTCCTCTCAGAACCCCTACTGATCGTAGGCTCGGTGGGCCGTTACCCCGCCGACTACCTAATCAGACGCATCCCCATCCCTTAGCGATAAATCTTTATTCCAGCTCAGATGTCCTCATCGGAAAACATAGGGTATTAATCCGACTTTCGCCGGGCTATGCCCTACTAAGGGGAAGGTTGGATACGCGTTACTCACCCGTGCGCCGGTCGCCGACAAGGAAAGCAAGCTTTCCTCTCGCTGCCCCTCGACTTGCATGTGTTAAGCCTGTAGCTAGCGTTCATCCTGAGCCAGGATCAAACTCTTCATTGTAAAAAGTATCTTCATTCTATTGCTAGAATATAATCTCTGTCACAGAACGACTATCCAGTATCAAGTTAAAAGCACCTTTTCAATTATAATTAATTGACGGTCTATTTACCCAAGAGCATTTCTGCTCTCGCTTCTTGTACTACTTCTGTCTATGTAAATCTTTCAAAGAACTCTTTCTTCGTGCTGAACGCTCGTTTTTGAGCGAAAGCGGATGCAAAGGTACAACAAATTTCAAGACCTTCCAAATTTTTGGGCATTTATTTTCATTCTTTAACGAAAATTATCGAATACAAAGAACAAAAAGAGGTCTACACCTTATTAAATTATATATAATTACTCAAAAATCTCTTCAATATCGTTGGCTTCCAAGGCATCCTCAACGAAGGAACAAGGATCAAATCCTTCCGGCATATCAAAGACTGCATTTTCATTATATCCAAGTTGAGCATCCTTATAAACATTCTGCATATAATAGGCAAAAATGGGCAATGCCATCGTAGCACCCTGTCCCATAGACATCGAGTCAAAATGGATATCACGATCATCACCTCCGACCCAGCATGCATTAACCAGCGTTGGAGTCAGTCCCATAAACCATGCATCACTATTGTTATTCGTCGTTCCGGTCTTTCCCGCAAGATCGCCTTTCAGATTATACTTAAAACGCAATCGACTTGCAGTACCGCCATCCACCACAGCCTTGAGCATATACAACATCTTATGAGCACTCTCTTCGCTAATCACCTCGTTCATTCGCGGCGAGAACTGGGTAATGATATTACCTTCACCATCCTCTATCTTAGTCACAAACATGTGAGACGCGCGGATGCCGTGATTAATAAAAGCAGTATAAGCACTGGCCATCTCGCCGACTGTAATCTCACAAGGTCCCAGACATAGAGCCATCGACGGATGGATATCCGGATTGTTTATACCATATTGATGGAGCAGGTCGACAAAAGCCTGCGGACTCAACCTACTCATCAGATAGGCTGATATCCAGTTGTTTGACTGCTGAAGTCCCCATTTCAAGGTAACCATCTCGCCATAGCGGGCATGACTTCCATTGCGTGGAGTCCATGGTTTTCCTGCCACCATGTAGGTCTGTTGAATATTCGGAGCAAGATCGCATGGAGAGAAACCATTCTCCATAGCCAACGAATAAAGCAACGGCTTTATCGTAGATCCCACCTGACGGCGACCTTCCATCACCATATCATAAGCAAAATGCATGAAGTCGAGACCACCGACATAGGCTTTGACATGACCATTTTGAGGACACATACTCACAAAACCAGTCCTCAAGTATGATTTGTAAAATTTTATCGAATCCAACGGAGTCATCGTTGTGTCCACCTCACCATGATAAGTAAAGATAGACATCGGCACTGGTGTACGGAATGACTTCATGATTTCATCCTCCGAGGCGCCATTTTCCCTCAGCACCCTATAACGTTCGCATTGGCGAACAGAACGCATCAAGATCTGTCGCAGCTGATCTTGCGACAAAGAACTTGAATAAGGGAAATTCCGTTTGGAACTTTTGCCTTTATCAAAGGCTGGCTGCAAGAATTTAACCACATGCTCGTAGACAGCCTGCTCCGCATATTTCTGCATTCGAGAATCAATTGTTGTATGCACACGAAGACCATCAGTATAGATGCTGTAATTCTCGCCGTTACGCTTCTTGTTTTTGTTGCACCAACCGTACAAAGGATCTGATTCCCAATTAATTGAATCAATATGATATCGTACCATATTCCACGATGCATAAAGTGCCCTCTCCGGTTTTCTGGCCGTCATATAACGACGGAGGAAATCGCGAAAATAAACAGCGATACCATCTTTATGATCAGCCACATGAAAACGCAGGTTAACAGGTTCCGCACTATATTTTTCGTAGTCAGCCTGACTGAGATAGCCAGCCTTAACCATCTGTCCGAGAACCACATTTCTTCGTTCACGGCTTCGCTCCGGATTACGGACAGGATTATAATAGGATGGGTTCTTGCAGAGACCGATTAATGTAGCGGCTTCGTTTACAGTGAGATCCTTCGGTTCCTTGCTGAAATACGTATTTGCAGCGGTCTTAATTCCGACGGCATTATGAAGAAAGTCAAAATAATTCAAATACATTGTAAGTATTTCGTCCTTGGTATAATTGCGTTCCAACTTGACTGCAATCACCCACTCTATCGGCTTTTGGAGCACACGTTCAAGGGTTGACTGAGCTCGCTCGGTGGTCCACACCTGCTTAGCCAACTGTTGTGTGATCGTAGATCCGCCACCGGCACTTTTCTTTCCCATCAGACCACGTTTGATAATTGCGCGTCCCAATGCATAGAAGTCAATACCAGAATGTTCATAGAAACGTACATCCTCAGTTGCCACAAGAGCATGTACAAGGTGTGGGGACAATTTCGTGTAATCAATCATCACACGATTCTCACGGTTATAGTTCCAAGTACCCATCAGTTTTCCATCGGAAGAATAAATCTGAGTGGCGAAACGGTTGATAGGGTTCTGAAGGTCTTCAATGGGCGGCATGTATCCAATCCAACCTTCGCTGATGGCATAAAAAGCAACACCCGTACCTAACACGAATAATATCAATAAAGTCCACAATAAGCCGACAAATAACTTTCTCATAAGCTAAAAAATGATTATCTTGCTGCAAAATTACGAAATTCTTCAAAAATATCGCACGGAAATCAGAAATATTGTGTAATTTTGCCGAAACAAAATGGAAATAAAGGATGGAAAAGCATAATTTTGTGACAATTGCCGACCTCACCAAGGAGAAAATCCTCTATATGATTGAGATGGCAGAACAGTTTGAGAAGCACCCGAACAGGGAATTACTGAAAGGAAAAGTTGTAGCTACGCTTTTCTTTGAGCCCTCAACCCGTACCCGTCTTAGTTTTGAAACCGCAGCCAACCGTCTCGGTGCCCGCGTCATAGGTTTTGCCGATCCGAAAATCACCAGCGGTACGAAGGGAGAGACCCTGAAGGATACAATCCTGATGGTCTCAAACTATGCCGATGTGATTGTGATGCGCCACTACATTGAAGGTGCAGCAGTATATGCCTCGGAAATAGCCCCAATTCCCATCGTCAATGCCGGTGACGGTGCGCACCAGCACCCTTCACAATGTATGCTTGACCTCTACAGCATCTACAAGACCCAAGGTACGCTGGAGAACCTAAATATATATATGGTGGGGGACTTAAAGTACGGGCGTACGGTCCACTCGTTGCTGATGGCCATGCGTCACTTTAACCCTACCTTCCATTTTGTTGCCCCCAAGGAACTTGCGATGCCAAACGAATACAAACTATATTGCAAAGAGCATGGCATTAAATACCAGGAACACACAGCTTTCAATGAGAAGATCATTGCCGATGCAGACATCCTCTATATGACCCGTGTACAAAAAGAGCGTTTTTCCGATCTGATGGAGTACGAACGGGTAAAGAACGTCTACGTGCTGAATAACGACATGCTTCGTTATGCCAAGCCAAACATGAAGATTCTTCATCCCCTGCCCCGCGTCAACGAGATCGCATATGAAGTTGACGACAACCCCCACGCCTATTACATCCAGCAGGCTGGCAACGGACTGTTTGCCCGTGAAGCCATCTTCTGTGATGTCCTCGGTATCAGTCTCGATGAAGTCAAGAACGATAAAACCATTATAAAATGAATAAGAAGGAACGTCTGGTTGCCGCCATTGAACAAGGCACCGTTATCGACCATATACCCGCCGCCAAAACCTATCAAGTGGCTAGTCTGTTAGGTCTTTTCGACCTGGACACACCGGTCACCATCGGTTTTAACTATCCCTCACAGAAAGTCGGCAACAAGGGTATCATCAAAGTCTCCGACAAGTTCTTCACCGATGATGAGATTTCGCGTCTCTCAGTAGTAGCGCCAAAGGTGATTCTCAACATCATCCACGACTACGAAGTGGTAGAAAAGAAGACTGTAGAGACCCCAGAAGAGATCAAGGGTATCGTGAAGTGCAACAATCCGAAGTGTATCACCAACAATGAACCGATGGCGACCCACTTCCATGTTACCGACGGCATCCTTACATGCCACTACTGTGAGAAAGAGCAGGACATCAGCAAGGTAGAACTAGTATAAACCCAATAAACAAAGACAATGAACAGAGACAACACAATCTTTGAGTTGATTGAGAAAGAGCATCAGCGCCAGCTGAAAGGCATTGAGCTGATTGCCAGTGAAAATTTCGTAAGTGACCAGGTGATGGAGGCTATGGGCTCCTACCTGACCAACAAGTATGCTGAGGGCTATCCCGGTCACCGTTACTATGGCGGCTGTCAGGTTGTTGACGAGGTGGAACAGTTAGCCATTGACCGTGTCTGCAAACTCTTCGGAGCAGAATACGCCAACGTGCAGCCCCACTCTGGTGCACAGGCCAATGCAGCCGTACTGTTGGCAGTTCTGAAGCCCGGCGACACCTTCATGGGTATGAACCTGGATCACGGCGGTCACCTCTCTCACGGCTCGCTCGTCAATACCAGCGGTATCCTTTACAAGCCCGTAGGCTATAATCTGAATAAGGAGACCGGTCGCGTAGACTACGACGAGATGGAACGTCTGGCTATCGAGAACAAGCCGAAGCTGATTATCGGTGGTGGTAGTGCCTATAGTCGTGAATGGGACTACAAACGTATGCGTGAGATTGCCGACAAGGTTGGAGCACTACTGATGATCGACATGGCTCACCCCGCCGGTCTGATTGCTGCCGGACTATTGGATAATCCTGTGAAGTATGCTCACATCGTAACATCTACGACCCACAAGACCCTGCGTGGTCCTCGTGGTGGTATCATCCTGATGGGCAAGGACTTCGACAACCCATGGGGTTATACCACTCCGAAGGGTATGGTGAAGAAGATGAGCCAGCTGCTGAACTCAGCCGTATTCCCCGGACAGCAGGGCGGTCCTCTGGAACATGTCATCGCCGCCAAAGCCGTTGCCTTCGGTGAGGCTCTCCAGCCCGAGTTCAAGGAGTGGGCTAAACAGGTTCAGAAGAATGCCAAGGTTCTGGCCGAGGAGCTCATCAAGCGTGGATTCACCATTGTAAGTGGTGGTACAGATAACCACTCCATGCTCGTTGACCTGCGTTCAAAATATCCTGATCTGACTGGTAAGGTAGCAGAGAATGCTCTCGTGGCCGCCGATATCACCGTGAACAAGAACATGGTGCCGTTCGACAGTCGCAGTGCCTTCCAGACTTCTGGTATCCGTCTCGGAACTCCAGCTATCACCACTCGCGGTGCCAAGGAGGATCTGATGATTCAGATTGCCGAATGGATTGAGGAGGTGCTCAACGATCCTGAGAACGAACAGGTGATTGCTTCTGTTCGCCAGCGTGTGAATGAGAAGATGAAGGACTATCCGCTCTTCGCCTATTAAATCAATAATAAACCCTCGCTTTGCGAGGGTTTATTATTTTATTTCAGTTCTGCATTAAAATGATTGATGGCTTGTCGGAACAGGTGGTTACGGGTATTGCCACCGAAGATACTATGATTGCGGTTAGTATAGACCAACTGACGGAAGTCCTTGTCAGCCTGTACTAATGCCTCCACGTATTCTGCTGAGTTCTGATAATGCACATTGTCATCGGCCATGCCGTGGCAAATGAGCAGAGCACCATTCAGACTGCCTGCACGTGCTATGGGGTTCACCTCGTCATAGCCCTTAGGATTCTCCTGTGGAGTACGCATATAACGCTCTGTATAGATCGTATCATAGAATCGCCAGTTCGTGGGTGGTGCTATTGCTACACCAGCCCTAAATACAGGACGACCTTCAGACATTGACATCAGTGTATTCCATCCGCCATACGACCATCCCCAGATGCCTATACGGTTCTTATCAACAAAACTCTGATTACCGAGCCAGATAGCCGTCTCCACCTGGTCGCGCGATTCCAACTCTCCAAGACGCAGATAAGTACACTTCTCAAACTCTGCTCCACGACCACCAGTACCTCTGTTATCCACACAGACACAGATATACCCTTGTTGACAAAGGAATTGTTCGAGGATAGCCCCATTGCCGCTCATGCCGATACCCCATTGGTTGAGAACCTGTTGGTTGCCAGGTCCACCATACTGGTACATAATGACAGGATAGCGCTTTGAGGCATCGAAGTCCTTCGGCTTGACAAGCCAACCATTCAGCACGACGCCCTCGGAGGTCGTAAACTGAAAGAGTACTTTCTTTCCGAGTTCATAGGCAGCGAGTTTCTGTTTCAGTTCGTGATTATCAATCAATGTGGCGAGAATCTTACCTCCGGTCTGACAAAGTGTATACTGATTGGGATTATCCAAATCACTCCAAATGTTGATGAAGTATTTGAAGTTCTTGCTGAAGATGGCATGATTCACTCCGGCCTTCTGCGAGAGAATCTCCATTTTTCCGTTCTGATGGGCTACCATCACCTGTTGTTCCGTAGCTCCCTTAGGATTGGCGGCAAAGAAAGCATCACCAGTCACATCATCGAAACCATAGACACTCTTCACCACATATTTGTCTGTGACGATCTGACGCAAAAGCTGACCGTTGAGGTTATACAGATACAAGTGGTTAAAGCCATCACGTTCGCTGGGCAGAAGGATATACTTGTCGGTAATCTGTACATCCTCGAAAGTCTCTTCCTTCACATACTTGTCAATCTTATCCTCAATGATCAGTTTCGCTACCGTCGAAAGTGGATTCGCCATATAGATCTTCAGGTCGTCCTGATGACGGTTCAGCGTGAAGATGACTATCTTCTCCGGATCAGAAGTCGCCATGATGCGAGGGATATATCCATCAGCCTCCAATGGCAGTTCAATGGTACGTGTCTGGTGCGACTTGATATCGTATGAGAGCACCTTCACCTTGGCATTCTGCTTGCCAGGGACCGGATACTTATAGGTGTAGTCGCCAGGATAGTCTCTGTATTGTTCCATCTCCGGTGCGAGTCCCTTGAACAACTGCATGGAATACTGTGGCACATCGGTTTCGTCGTAGCGGATCCAGACGATCTGTTTTGAGTCAGCAGAGAAGACCATCGAGGAGTTCGTGGAGAACTCTTCCTCATATACCCAGTCAGGGATTCCATTGATAATCTCATTACGCCTGCCATCCTTCGTCACCTCACTCTCAGCATTGTCATAGAGCAGTTTGACAAGGTGGATATTGTTATCACGGACGAAAGCAATCTGATTGCCGTCAGGTGAGAAGACCGGCGTCTGCTGTGGTCCTCCATCACTCAGCGGTTCCAGTTTATTGTTCTGGATCATATAGATATAGTACTCTGCTGTAAAGGAATGCCGATAGATGGGCTTTGTATTCGTCTGAATCAGCAGTCGCCGTCCGTCAGGACTCACGATATAACCTTGCACACGACTGATCTGTGCCCCACGGGCAGTTGCCACATCGAAAAGTACCCCGACCTCCTTTCCAGTCTTAAAAGAATAGGTTAAGATACGCTTTCCGTCTTCGCTGATCTGAGCATACGTTTCTCCATCGGCCATCGGATAAACCTCTGTCATCGACTCCGAACGGAACTCGCCACGCGTTATATCTTTCAAACTTAGTTTATCACCAGCCTGTAACTGCCCCATTACGAGCGCCATCACAGCAACAAGGGAGAATAATCTTTTAGCTTTCATATTAAATTCATTATCATTGACCGTGCAAAGGTAGCGTTTTTTTTTCTAACTATGCACAATGAGGTTTTAAATAAAGTGAATTTGAGTATTGGAGCTAATTAAAGAAAGTCTGAATAGCTTGTGTTGTTGAGCAACTGCTCAACAGTGATGTTCTTATTGTGTTTCATAAAATGGTCAACTTTCTGTACATACATCGATCGGAAAACCTCACGACCAGTCGCATGGTTGGCCACCCACTGTATTCTACCCATATGAACATCGCGTTCTGCCTGACTCAAGGGCTTGTCAACAGGCATCGGATAAAGGCTCAGGAGATAGAAACTGATACAATCCGGGATGATATACTCGCGTTCCATCATCTTCCGCTGATCTACAGAATAACCATATTCAGGTTTCAGATAAAGATCATATTCCGCACCCAAGTATTTATCAAGGCAGATACCAATCATTCCATTTCCGACGATAACACTTTGGTCTAAGGATCCTATCTGTGCATACACTTCAGGAATCTCCAAATTAGGAATCTCCTTTTTAAGATACTTGAATGCATCCGTCAGTTCCTCATTTATGTCATTCATATTAGCATACTGCTGCTCAGCCTCATTAATCAATGCCTGAAGCGTAGAGTCCTGATAGAAACGGAGAAATTTGATATTAATCTGAGGGTCGTTTACCTTACCAATGCGGATAATATCTTCTATCAGCGTTCTTGTCTGCATGGGGTAAACAGTATTCATCTGTTGAAGTGCTGAGAAATCACTCGTCGTCAGATACAAACTCTGGATACGATCATAGCGCTCAACGGCAACTTCTGAATCATCTAGCTTCAGTTGCCATTCACAGCCGACACACACCAGCATCACGACGAAAAGGATAAAATATATCTTACGCACCTCGTGAAGTCTATTACAATTGTTTAAATTTTCTGCAAATTTACTAAAAATTATTTTCGAATCCAAATTTTAACCTAATTATTTTAAAAAAATCGAGCAAAATTGCACAATTAAGTCAATTTGTGTAAAAAACAAACGCATATTTCCGCCTTTTTGCGTACTTTTGTAGTCTACTAAGACAAAGCGTATAAAATATGAGAAAAGTTCTTTCCATAGCCCTGCTGACATTTTTTTCAGCAGCCCTGGCACAGCAGACGATTACCGTCAGCGTGAGCAATCCATCGAAGTCGGCACGTACAGACGAACCGGTAGTGATTAATCTTTCAAACTATGGCATCATTCAGTCGGCTCTGGTCACCACCGATGGTCGGGAGATACCCTGTCAGTTAGACGATCTTAACCAGGATGATGTCTACGATGAAGTCTGTTTCTTGGCAGACTTAAAAGGTATGGAAAAGAAACAGTATCAAGTGATACTCTACACAGAGGGCGAACCTCGCAGCTACCCAGCCCGTGTCTTTGCAGAGATGCTGATGCGAAACGACAAGGTGAAGGAGAAGAACAAGCACAACAACTTCATTGAATCTATCACCGCCCGTGGTGACTGTGCCTATTCCTACAACCTGCAGCACCATCACGGTGTAGACTTCGAGAGCGAATTAAATGGCATCCGAATCTACTTTGACCAGAGACAGACACTGGATCTGTACGGAAAGTTCCAGAAACGTCTAGAACTCCAAGCCACACAGTTCTACACCTCCAACGAACAAAAGGCCGCGGGCTATGGCGACGATGTACTATGGGTGGGCAACACCTTTGGTCTCGGCGCCTTCCGTGGATGGAACGGCAAAGAGCCGACCATGATTGATCCAGTTCGCTCACGTACCCAGCGTGTCATCTCTTACGGTCCGCTTCGCACCATTGTCGAAATCTTCGATCGTGGCTGGCAAGCCATAGAGGGAAAGCCCAAACTGAACATGACCCTCCGCTACACTCAGTATGCAGGTCATAGAGATACAGATGTTGATGTCTTCTTCAATCGTCCTGTCGCAGACTATCCATTCTCAACAGGTATCATCAACGTCAAGAACTCTGTAGAGTACTCTGACAAGAAAGGACTGAGAGCATGTTGGGGTACCGACTGGCCATCCAGCGACACCATCAACTTCAAACGTGAGACCGTGGGACTTGGTATCTGCATCCCTCTGAAATATGTGAAAAGCGAAGAGCCAGCCAACAAGGACAACTATGCTTTTGTCGTTGGCACAGCTGACAACCACTTACAATATAAGGTCATATATTGCTCCGACAATGAGAACTTCGGCTATCATTCCGCCAAGGAGTGGTTTGACTTCTTGAAAGGATGGAAAAAAGAGGTTGCCGACAAGCCGATTACGGTAGCATACTAAACTGCTTTCGTCCTTTCACGTAATACTGCCAGAGCAAGGAAAAGTTTCTTCGCTCTGGTATTTGTTTTGTAGCACGACCTTCTTGTATGGCTTTACGGTCAGCTTCAAAGTCCTTCCGCCAGTGCTTAAAAGCCCTTCTTGCCTTAAAGACGGCCTTGAAATCACCTACATTACGCTTTAAGATCAACATCTCCCAGGCAGCCAGATAGTCGAGCCACCAACGCCAGCGCATGACGGACTTCAAGTCCTCTTCAGGCAGGCACTTATAGAGCATCGTCAGATTATTGCGGAAATTCAGGAAGGTCTTCATCGGATTACCCTTGGGTAATGTGCCACCTCCCACATGATAGATATAGCTCTCTGGCAGACAGACAATCCTCCGACCTCTGATACGCAGTCGCCAACACAAGTCGATCTCTTCATTATGTGCAAAGAAACGGCCATCAAGTCCCCCGACAGCCCAATAGTCCTTTGAGCGTATCATCAGTGCTGCGCCCGTCGCCCAAAACACATCCGTCTGATAGTCATACTGGCCACCATCACGCTCCACCGTTTCAAAGAGGCGTCCACGACAGAAAGGATATCCATATCTGTCGAGGAATCCCCCACTCGCTCCTGCATATTCAAACATGTCCTTGTCGAAAATACTCAGCAATTTAGGCTGGCAAGCAGCAATATCCTGATGGGAGTCCAACAGCTCTATCATGGGTGTCAGCCAATGATGTGTCACCTCGATATCCGAATTCAGCAAAAGATAGTATTCTGCATCAATCTGATGCAGCGCCTTATTATAGCCCTCGGCAAATCCCCAGTTTATTCCCAACTCAATCAGTCGGACCCCTGGGAAATGTGCACGAAGCATAGACAATGAGCCATCCGTCGATGCATTGTCTGCCACATATACCGTTGCCTCATCCTTAGAATACTGCAACACTGAGGGCAGGTACTCACTGAGCATCTTACTGCCGTTCCAGTTCAATATGACGATAGCGACCTTTTCCATACGCGCGTACATTATTTATATTATCTCACACTTCAAGGCTTGTCTATCAGGTGTCAGTTCTCCAAGTCTGACCCTTACAATATGGTTGTCGAGTGTGGCATCAGCCTTTTGTGCCGGTAACTCCACACGAATATAATTTTTGGTAAAGCCATGCATCGCCTTCCCCCGGGGTGCCTTTTCAAAAAGCACCTCTGCCTCATGAGCTATATGCTTCATATAAAAGGTTTCTGTCTTCTGGTCCGACAATTCGAGCAGACGTTTCGAACGCAATTTCTTATCCTTGTCACTCACCACGTAGGGAATGCTCAATGCCGATGTGCCTGGCCGTTCAGAATAGGGAAACACATGGAGCTGCGTCACGTCAAGCGCTTTCAGGAACTCGTATGTCTCCTCGAAACATTCTGGCGTCTCTCCACGACAACCCACCATGACATCGACACCGATGAAAGCATCCGGCATCACAGCCTTGATTCTGTGAATTTTATCAGCAAACAACTGAGCATCATAATGTCTGTGCATCAGTTTTAATACTGTATCACTGCCACTCTGTAGTGGTATATGAAAATGCGGCATGAATGCCCTGCTCTGCGCACAATAGTCAATCAATTCATCCGACAGCAGATCGGGTTCAAGTGAACTGATCCTATAACGGCAGATGCCTTCCACAGCATCGAGGGCTTTCACAAGATCCAAGAACTGCTCACCCGTTGTCTTGCCAAAGTCACCAATATTCACACCCGTCAGTACAATCTCTTTTCCTCCCTCTTGCGCTGCTTCCTCGGCCTGCATTACTAATGATGCAATAGTCGGATTCCTCGAAAAACCTCTCGCATATGGGATTGTACAATATGTACAGAAATAGTCACAACCGTCCTGAACCTTCAGGAAATAGCGCGTTCTGTTGCCACGCGAACAGGATGGTGCAAAAGTTTTTATATCTTTAGTCTTGACAGAAAAGAACTTCTGGCTGTCCTTCCCTGTCCATGCATCTGACAGAAACTGTATCAAATTTGCTTTCTCATTTGAACCTAACACAAGGTCAACCCCATCTATTTTGCTCACCTCCTCAGCTTCTAGCTGTGCATAACATCCCGTTACCACAACAAAGGCATCAGGATGCTGTCGCACCATTCTTCGGATTGCCTGACGACACTTCTGATCGGCCACCTCAGTCACAGAACAGGTATTGACCAGACAGATGTCCGCCGTCTCCCCTCTCTGAACTGTTCGGACACCCAACTCCTGAAGCATCTTTCCAAAGGTGGAAGTCTCGGAAAAGTTCAACTTACATCCAAGCGTAAAATATGCAGCCGTTTTGCCCTGAAAGGCCGAAGTGTCTATCATCTTATACTATCCCTTTTATTTAATATGTTTGCGAGCACAAAGGTACTACTTTTTTCTCAAAATCATCAATTTTTAGCAATATTTCGTGTTTGTGCAAATTTGCACGAAATTTTAACATTTCATAATCAATTGATTTACAGTGATTTGCGAAAAAGTTACAAAAACTACCTAAAAAAAAACAAAAAAAATGATACAACCTATTAAAAAAATGCATAACTTTGCAGCGTTTTAATAAACAAATGATTGTTTTACAGATTTAAAAGCATTAGAAAAATGAAGAAATTAGTATTTATGTTCGTAGCTGTTGCAGCTATCTCTTTCGCATCTTGTGGCAATCAGGCTCAGCAGGCTCCTGCTCAGGACACTGACTCTATCGAGGAGGTTGTTGATAGCGTAGTTGACAGCGTTGCTGTTGATTCTGCTGCTGCTGATTCTACAGTTGCTGAGTAATTAGTTGCATTTACGAACTAATTGAGAGAAAAGAAGACCGCGGGACGAGAGTCCAGCGGTCTTTCTATTTTAGGGAGAGGAAATACATCCACTCCCTTTTTTCGTTCGTTTGATCATACAAAAATCCCGAGGGGGAAACCCTCGGGACACTGTTGTCATAATAAATAATGATGCCTTACAGCAGTGATTAATTATTAATTGTTTTGATTTAAAATAGACTTGATTAAGCCTCAGCGGGTGCCTCCTCTACGGGAGCAGCATCGAGAGCCTCGAGAACCTCTGCCTCATCAGCAGCCTCCTCAGCCTCAGCGGCAGCAGCCTTAGCATCAGCAGCAGCGCGGATAGCTTCCTCAGCGTCGGCAGCAGCCTTCAGCTCAGCGGCGTTCTCAGCAACCACCTTCACAGGAATCTCAACGATCACCTCCTTGTGGTAGTGAACGAGAGCCACGTAGTCGCCAATCTTTTTGGCATCCTTCATGGTGATGATCTTACGATCAACCTCCTTACCCAACTTAGCGAGAGCCTCAGCCACCTGAGCAGCACCTACAGAACCGTAGAGCTGGCCAGTAGCGCTCACCTTGGCAGCAATCTCGAGAGCCACACCATTGAGCACAGCAGCCTTCTCCTCAGCAGCGGCCTTCTGGGCTGCCAACTTATGAGCCTGCTGCTTCAGGTTCTCAGCAAGAATCTTCTTGGCCATCGGCGATGCAATCACGCCCTTACCCTGAGGGATGAGGTAGTTACGACCGTAGCCAGACTTTACATTCACAATATCGTTCTTAAAACCCAGACCGATAATATCTTCTTTCAGAATAATTTCCATACTTGCGTCCTCCTTGTTTTACTTCATCAAATCGGTTACGTAAGGCAGCAGAGCAATCTGGCGGGCACGCTTCACGGCCTGAGCCACACGACGCTGATACTTCAGAGATGTTCCAGTGATACGACGGGGAAGAATCTTACCCTGTTCGTTGAGGAACTTCTTAAGGAACTCGGGATCCTTATAATCAATGTACTTAATACCACTCTTCTTGAAGCGGCAGTACTTCTTCTTCTTCGTGTCGATAGAAGGAGCGTTCAAATAACGGATTTCTGTCTCCTGTGCCATAATTAAGCCTCCTCTGTTTTTGCGCCAAGCTTGTTGCGACGCTTCTCAGCGTACTCTACAGCATACTTGTCGAGTTTAACTGTCTGGAAACGAATCACTTTCTCATCACGACGGAAAGCTGTCTCCAAAGTCTTGATCACTTCTGGCTCAGCCTTGAACTCTACCAGGCAGTAGAAACCTGTAGACTTCTTCTGAATAGCATAAGCCATCTTCTTCAATCCCCAGGCCTCTTCACTAATAATCTCTGCACCTTTATCGGTGAGGACTTTCTTGAATTTTGCGGCCGTTTCCTTCATCTGTTCATCAGATAAAACGGGAGTTAAAATGAAAACGGTTTCGTATTGATTCATACTGAATTAATAATGTTTATAAATGTTATTTTGCAAAATGCGGGTGCAAAGGTACTAATTTTAGTTGAGAGTGGATTGTGGATAGCGGATAGTTACTAACACTTTTAATATTATTTAATACTTTTCACCTGATTTTGCGAGCTTTACATGCAAAACCACACCTATTATAATAAGTAAGAGTCCCAGAAGCAGCACAAGATTATTTGATGTCCACCCCACTAGGAAACCGACCAGCAAAAGAAGGGCGCCAGTAGAAACCAGCGCCACTCCTGAAAATCGTTTCATACTATTCATTATCATCCGGAGTAATGAGTTTGTAGCCCTTACCGTGGATATTGATGATCTCAATCTTCGGGTCATCTTTCAAATGCTTACGTAACTTGGTGATATAGACATCCATCGAACGGGCATTGAAATAGTTATCGTCAATCCAAATGGTCTTCAATGCGAAGTCGCGCTGCAAAATCTCATTGGCATGACTACAGAGCAGGGCCAACAACTCATTTTCCTTGGTGGTCAACTTACGCTGCTCCTCACCGATGCAGAGCAGTTGTTTCTGCGTATCAAAGGTGAACTGTCCGATATGATATACCGTAGATTCCTTGCTCTTCTTACCCTTGGTGCGACGCATAATAGCTTCAATACGGAATACGAGTTCTTCCATAGAGAAAGGCTTGGTAATATAGTCATCAGCACCGATCTTAAAGCCTTCCAAGATGTCCTCCTTCAATGTTTTAGCAGTCAGGAAGATGATGGGCACGTCGACATTCGACGAGCGAATCTCCTGTGCCATCGTGAATCCGTCTTTCTTCGGCATCATCACGTCGAGCACACAGATGTCAAACTTGTTCTTCAGGAAGGCTTTGTAGCCAGCCTCACCGTCAGCACAGAGTTCTGTTGCATAGCCCTTGGCCTGCAGATACTCACGAAGCAGCATTCCGAGGTTCTCATCGTCCTCGCAAAGCAAGATTTTCAGTTTGTCGTCCATAATCGTTATTATTTAAATTGTTAATACTATGACTTATCTTCCTTTAAGGTCGGCAATGTAATAGTAAACGTAGTACCCTTGCCGAGTTCACTCTCACACTTAATCTCACCCTCATGGAGATTGATGATTTTCTTCACATACGCCAGTCCGAGACCGAACCCCTTAACGTCATGCACATTACCCGTATGCACACGATAGAACTTATCAAAGATCTTCCTGACGTTCTCCTTCTTGATGCCCAGTCCCGTATCACGAATCGAGAAACACAAATGGCCCTTATCATTCCACGTTCTTATATAAAGATCCAACGGTTGGTCGGGCTTGCGATACTTCACGGCATTATCCATCAGATTAGTGATAGCGTTCTGGAAATGTACCTCATCGACGAAAATGGCAGAATCCACTGCCTCGATCTCTGTATAGATTTTACCGCCAGTATGTTCCACACGCAATGAGAAACTGGAAGCGATAGACTCAAGCAATTCGTTGAGATCCAGCTCCTTCTTTTTAAACGACGCCGTCTGTTTGTCGAACATTGACATCTGCAGAACCTTTTCTACGAGGAAACGCAAGCGCTTCGACTCGTCATTGATCACACTACCCAAATGCTTCAGCATGGAGGGTGATTTACTAACCGACTCATCATTCAACATCTGTGCGGCCAAAGAGATACTGGAGATTGGAGTCTTCAGTTCGTGTGTCATGTTATTGATAAAATCATTCTTAATCTCCGAGTAACGTTTCTGGCGGAAGATTACCACGATTGTGAAGACAAACGTAATCAACAGCACAACCGTGAAGATCATCGAGGGAATCATAAAACGCACGCTAGAGAATATATACGAATTCATGTCAGGGAAGTGAATTTTCACCACCCCCATCTTTGGCGACGGGTCATTACGGAACAATGTCTGCGAATAAACATATTCCCTACCCTCATCGGTAAAGTCCGGACAACGGTACACCTCACGACCATCACTCGTCTCAACTGTAAAATGATAAGGTATATTGATACCGTTATTCAACAATTCTGCACGGATATCCTGATCAAGGAGTTTGAAGTTGACACGTTCCTTCAAAGGCTTGTCTGAAGCGGTATAGAGGATGTTATAGACTACTTCATCAAGCAAGGCCTTCTGGTAGACATATCTGTTACGTACGATTTCCTGCAACGACTTCGAGGCCTCCGAGATACTACTCTTATCTGTACGCAGAATCATCGCCTTAGGAACATTAGCGGGTTTGATGGCAAACGTTTTCAGTTCAAATGAGGAATAGACCGTTCCATCATCTGCAGCTACAGCAAACTGATGTGACTGTTTGACCGTGCCATCCAGGCCATCAACCGTTATTGAGTCCTGCTGAAAAGCCCGACGCTCAGTCTCTTTCACATCCTTTTCCAAATATCGAAGGGTCTCGTTCATTTCCAGATTACGCGAGGCTTGATAAAGACTTCGATTCACAGACTCATCAAACTGTTCCTTCTTCATCTTTGCCATTTGCTCCATATAGGAGATCTGCAAAAAGAGAAGACCCAGGAATGAGAGTCCCATGATCGTCGCTATAATCCAAATTGTACTTTTCTTCATTACTGTTTTATCTAATTGTCAGCAAAGGTAGACATTATATCTGAGACAGACTCTTAATTTGTTAATTATTTCTGTTAAATTTAACAATGTTAACCAAAAATAATTGATTTAATTCAATATAAACAAATAGAGCTTTGCACAAGAATGCAAAGCTCAATCTTTTCTCAAAATATGTACAACTTTATTTCGAAATTGTAGAGAATGTCAACTTCTCATAACCTTCAAAGTCATCAAACTGAATCTGGAACTTAGCATACAGATAGTGATTACCACCTGTATTATGTGTCGATTTGATGGACTTACTTTTGGCCAGAGCATTCAGAATCTGATTGTAGATGACCTTGTCATTGTTGTCGTCAGGAATCTGAATGGCCATCGAAGTTACAATACCACCCTCAATCTTATAAGTGTAGTCACCTGCCGCATAAAGTTGGAAGTTTTCGGTCTCGAGAATCGTTTCCAACTCACCAACTTTGCCTTCCAACTCTTCTTTCGTCAGATTAACATAGTTAATGGGTTCCTGATTCTCATCCAACTTAATATAAGTGGTATCAATGTCGTCCTTACTATTGGCGGCATTCTCTGTTGCATTCAATGTCATTGTACCGAGGAAGAACATCATTCCTACGAGTACCATTTTCTTCATCTCTTTCATCTCTCTTCATATTAATTCGAGTGCAAAGATAGTAATTATAAAGATACGCACCAACGGTTTATGGCTTAATAATTTATAAATAAATGCATTTTTATGTACTTTTTGACAAAAATCAACCACTTTGTGGTGTCACTTTGCCACAAAGTGGTTGATTTTTCCGTTCAAATGATTATTTCAACGGACGGATGACGAAAGTAAAGTCATAGTCCTTATAGGGTAATTGATACTCCTGACGTGGCCAAGCACCCCACGAGTTCACACAACCGAGACCAAATTGTCGTTGTTGGATATGCACTTGTGTCAAAGGACGCTCTTCCAAGTCACCAGAATGGTGTCCCCACTTCTTGTCCTTATGAGGTCCGTCGTCAAGATCTGACAACAGATAATTCAATGCACTGGCCTCCATCGGAGCGTTTGAATAGAACTCAAGCCCCCTGCCCTTTTGATCCTTTACCCGGAACCAGCGCACATCGGTATGGTTACCCGACTCCTGCGGACGGACATAAGGATAATACTCATCAGCTACATTATTCTGATAGACGCCTATGAATTCGCTCGAATTTCTATCGCAATAGTTCTCCACCGGTCCACGGCCGTAATATTCAACGACATTATAGCCCTTAGGCATCTGCAACTGCATGCCGTAACGGAACAAATTGGCTATCTTCGCCTCCTTGTCGGTCTCCATCTGTTGACGGATAATCACCTCGCCTTCTACGGTTAGTGTATAGGTCATCTTGAGAGTGGCCTTCACATCGGGCATATCATAGGATACTTTCACTTGATTATCTTCCACTTCAAACTCCTTCATTCTCATCTGAGGACTTTTCCACACCCCGAAACGCTGCTGCAAACCTGCGCCATAGTCATTATCCGTCGGCGCACGCCAGAACTCTGGTGTTATGGACTCGCGGTCAACGAGCATCGGTGCACCGTCAACATCCAGATAGTCAATCCATCCGCCCCGTTTACCGATGGTCAGTGTGGTACCGGCTGCATCCAGTTTCACATAGCTCTCCGTTTCTTCTTTCTGCACATCAGCCTCTACAGCTTTAATCTCCGGGAACTGATAGGGATTCAATACAAACTGTTGACGAGCCATCACCTGACCTTTGTCTATCAGCGGCTGTGTCTCCTTCGTCTTAAATTGGAAAATGACGAAGAGTTCCTGATCACCATGATGACCAAGCATACGTTCTATAACCTGTTTCATGGCATCAATGGTGATGACCTTACGTTCCTGCGGTGCAATTCCATCGACAGCTATGGTACCACCATGTCCGAAGCTCATACCCTCAGGACGATTTCCTTCGTGATGGTGTCCCCCTGCAGCACCGCCGACAAACCACTCCAACTCCAGATCATCAAGTGTCTTAAAGAAATTCTCGTTAAACACCTCTATTTTGCCTTCTTTCAAGCCCTTGTCAGCCACCCAGACATTCTGATAGAAATAGCGTACCTCGTTGGCGTGGGGATTTAGACGACGGTCAGGGGCGATGATACCGTTACAGTTGAAATTATAGTCTGAGGCTGGATAACGTCCGTAGTCACCACCATAAGTAAAAATCTCCTTGCCAGTGATTGGACTCTTGTCACGCAGACCTTGATCAACGAAATCCCAGATATAACCACCTTGATACTTCCCGTTCTGGCGGATAATATCCCAATACTCCTTGAATCCACCCATCGAGTTACCCATAGCATGGGCATACTCACACTGGATCAACGGACGAGGATTGTCGGTCTTCGAATATTTCTCGCAGTCCTCATAACCCATATACATCGGACAGAAGATATCGGTCTTACCGGCATGTCCGGCCTGTTCATACTGACAAGGACGGGTTTTGTCATAAGCCTTCACCCAATCATAGGCTTTCTCGAAATTCACACCATAGCCGGATTCGTTGCCCAGACTCCACACGATGATGCTCGGATGGTTCTTATGGCTCATCATATTACCCTCCTGACGTTCAATGTGTGCCTTCTCAAAGGCAGGATTCTTGGCCAGTGTACCCTCTCTGTAGCCCATACCATGACTCTCCAGGTTCGACTCTGCCGTCAGATATATGCCATACTCATCGCAGAGATCATACCACCGGGGATCGTCGGGATAATGACACGTACGCACGGCATTAATATTCAACTGCTTCATGATTCTGATGTCCTGAATCATACGATCCACACCGACAATGTATCCACCGTCGGGATCGAGTTCATGTCGGTCGGCGCCCTTAATCAAAATAGGCTGTCCATTCACCAACAACTGTCCACCTTTGATCTCTATATGGCGGAAACCCACACGCTGCTTTATCACCTCCAATACCTTATCGTTCTTCTTTAAATATATATATAAGGTATAAAGGTTGGGCGTTTCCGCCGTCCAAGGCTTCACGTTTGGAAGTTGGGAACTGAAAGTGTAGAGTGTAGAGTTATTGCTACCAACGGGGCGCAAGACCTCTCCGTTCTCAACTCTACACTCTACGCTACACCCCTTTCCTGCCACGTCGACCTTCGCCTCCAACAGGCCCTTGCCATCCTGATAGTCCTGAGTGATGAAGATATCTTGGATATGCACCTTCGGCGTAGCATAGAGATACACCTCACGGGCAATACCCGTGAAACGCCAGAAATCCTGATCTTCGAGGTACGAGCCGTCGCACCAGCGCATAACCTGCATGGCAATGAGGTTCTTACCCGGCTTCAGATACTTTGTTATATTGAACTCTGCTGCCACCTTAGAGTCCTCCGAATAGCCTACATATTTGCCGTTCACCCAAAGGGTGAGGTTACTCGTGGCCGAACCTACATGGAAAAACACCTCCTGCCCTTTCCAGCTTACAGGAAGTTCAAAGGTCTTACGATAAGAACCGGTGTAATTGTTAGTCTCACCGATATAGGGTGGATTACTCTTGAATGTCGTACCCCAAGCATAGCCGATATTCTTGTAGATCTTGTCGCCATAACCATTCAGTTCAAAGAGACCAGGCACGGGAAAGTCCGTCCACTGCGAATCGTCATACTTCAAACCGAAAAAGTCCTTCGGTGCATTCTGATGATCCTTCACGAAGTTGAATTTCCACAAACCCTCCATCGAGAGATAACGGTCTGACTGCGTCTTGTCGCCATTGGCCTTTTCCTGGCTCTCAAAGGCAAAGAAACTGGAATGCCGCGTTTCACGGTTCACCTGATTCACTAAGGGGTCTTTCCACACGGGAGTCTTCTCGGCGGCAAAGGCCATTGTCGATGCCACACAAACAATTGATAACAGCAGTTTTCTCATTTTTCTTTGTTTTTAAGCTTTGCACAAATTTGTTGCAAAGATACGAAATTCAGACGAAAACGCCAAGACTTTCAAATGAATTTCGTAACTTTGCAGCAAAAAGATGAAAAAAGATGAGAAAAGAAGAACGATACGAGAAGATACTGGCCTATTTTAGGCAGGAAATGCCAAACGCAGCTACGGAACTGGAGTTTGTCAGCGTATTCCAGTTGTTGGTGGCAGTGATTCTAAGTGCACAATGTACGGACAAACGCATCAATCAAGTGACACCAGAGCTGTTCAGACATTTTCCTGACGCCCAAACAATGGCTCAGGCAGAACCTGAGGAAGTCTATGAATTAATCCGCAGCGTATCGTATCCAAACGCGAAGGCGGAGCATCTGGTAAAGATGTCGAGGGAGCTGACGGCAAAACACGACGGTAAAGTACCTCAAGACATGAATGCCCTGCTGGACCTGCCCGGCGTAGGCCGGAAAACGGCCAACGTCATCCTAAGTGTGGCTTTCGGCAAGGCTGCGATGGCCGTTGACACGCATATCTATAGGGTAGCTCATCGGCTGGGGTTAGTATCGAAACAAGACAATACACCCTACAAGGTGGAGTTGGCGCTGACAAAGCATATCCCAGAGGCCGACATTCCTCATGCCCACCACTGGCTGCTATTGCACGGTCGATATGTCTGCACTGCACGAAAGCCACACTGTGAGAAATGTCCGCTGGAGCCGTTCTGTCCGAAACAGCTCGAAGGCTCAAGACTGGAATAACAGAAAGAATAAAATAAGGACGTCATTTCTGACGTCCTTGTCCTTGGTTCTGATTCTGACCTTGTCCCTGTCCTTGTCTTGGCCCTCGCATACCACCTCCAACTCTCGGTGGCTGGAAGCCCCTACCCCAATTACGGAACATGCCACGATGGAAACGGTCTTCAGCTTTGATGACATCCCAGACCTTCGAGGCTGGAATGACCCCAAAGAACTTATTGTGATAGGTCTGCTGGATAGCCTTCAACTCGAGTTCTACCTGATCGCGCTTTTGAATAAGTTTCTTACAGGCTTCCTCACTAGCAGGCTTAATCATACCTTCTGCCTGCATCTGAGAATAGAGCACACGCTGCTTTTTCTGCATTTCACGATACAGGGGGAAGAAGGCTGCCGCCTCCTGAGGTGTCAGACATGCCTCTTTCGTGATAAAGGCCTCCATGTCTGCCTGGAATTTTTCAGGAGAGAACTTCTGCTGCGGTTCTTCGGCGTTTACCCCGACCGCAAACAAAAGGAACAGACAATTAACAATAAGTTTCTTCATTTCTCTTTTCCATTTTTAATAGTCAGACGACAGACAGGCATAGATATCCTGATTGTCAATCATCAGATAGTCGGCAGCCTCATCGAAAGAATAGTCCATCGACTGTGGTTCTGCCACTGTTGCGACAGGAGCAGCGGTGGGACTGTCAGAATGAGACTGATAAGCCACAACGCTGATAAACAGAGCACATACACTGGCTGCCGCATACAATACAGGACGGAGCCAGACGACCTTAGCCGACTTCTTTTTCTTGTTTTCCTTCAATGGGACGACAACAGTAGAAGCGGATTCGTCAACCTTTGCCATAATCTGACTAGTCAACGTGTCGAAGTAACCCTCCGGAACCCTGAAAGGATTCTGCTTGCTAACTTTTTCTATAATCATTTCTTCTTTCATACCCTTTTGACGTATATTGTTTGAAAAGGTTTAATCATGTGATTTAAAAAATTCAGATATCTTTTTGACGGCGATATGATAAGAGGCTTTCAGGCTACCCTCGGAGGTGTTGAGAAGCTTACTCATCTCGCTATATTTCATCTCATCATAATAGCGCAGGGTAAAGACAGTGCGCTGAACCTCAGGCAGGCTGGCGATGGCTTCCTGTAACTGCGCCTCGGTCTCGTCGCCATCGAAATATTCATCGGCCATCAGCGTATTTGCTACAGACGACTCGCTGTCATCGGCACTGACGACAGCTATATTCTTCTGTTTTCGGACAAAGTCAAGACTCTCATTGATAGCAATGCGCGACAGCCATGTGAGCACTTTAGAATCACCATGAAAAGAGGAAAGACCGTTCCATGCCTTGATGAAAGTATTCTGTAACACATCGTTGGAGTCTTCATGAGTCAGTACGATACGACGAACCTGCCAGTACAACTGTTCACTATACTGCCGTGCGAGCATCTCGAATCCCTTACGCTGGGTTTCGGGCTTCATCAGAAGTTCCTTGATCTGGTTGTCATCATACTTATTCATACTCACTATTCTTCATCATTCATTAAGGTAAGAAGGTCTTCATCTCCCGGCTGATGACCTGATCGTAGCCGTAGATATCGGGCCAGGTGACCACAGTACCGGTTTCTGGACTGGGATAGGCCGTATAATATACAATGTATACGGGTACACGGGGCGACACCTCATGATAAGAGATCAGACGGAGCGGACGCGGGTCTTCAGCATGTTCATGTTGCCAGATGACACCCCGTTCCGTTTCCGGACGGATATCCATTGAAAGACGTAACTTGTCCTTGGTCCAATCATCGGCATCCGGTAAAAGGAAACAAGCCAACTCAAAGGGTTTCTGTACACGAATACAGCCATGCGACAAGGTTCGGCGGTCCCGATTGAAAGCTCCACGATTGTTGGTGTCGTGCAAATAAATCGAGAAATTGTTGGGAAAGCGGAAAACGATACGTCCGAGGGAGTTACCTGCGCCACCCCTCTGACCGATACGCAGTGAACCGGACAACATTTGTCCTTCGGTCACCTCTGTAGGATTTAGAGTGTCACCTGAGTTACGGTCAACAATATAGTAACGGTTACGGGCAAAATAGGCTGAATCTCCACTATGATGCGCCACATCAGACTTCACGATGTTATAAGGTATAATCCAATCTGGATTAACTTGCATATAACTGATCTGGCTTTTCAAGAGCGGCGTCTTGGTCGTCGTGGCACCACAACAAATACGCATATTCAGGATGGAGTCAGGACAGACTGCCCACAACTGCTGGGCAGGGATGTTCACCAAGATCATCCGTTCATTTTCGCCAGGCTGACTGATTTGCCAGCGACAACGTTCCATATTGACGGTCAGCTTTCGACGAAGATCCTTGTCCTTGGTCTGCACCAGTTGGTTCTGTAACGCTCTGTAAACATGACTTTCGGGTTTTGAAGTCAACAGATATTGCATCCGGTCGTCAGAAGTCAACAACTTGATTGACTCCTGATAATCAGGCGATTTAATATCGTAGTCAAACAAGCGGGCATAATCCCCGCTGTTCACCTTGACATCCAAATGGTTGAGCAATCTCGCAGGACGGATGAAACCGTAACGCTGTCCTGCGGTATAGCGTACAAAGGCTTTCGAGAGATGATAGTCGAGTCGTGGCAGAACCTCATTGATACTCACGCCTAAGGAATCAAAGGCGAGACTACGGACAATGGCGAGGTCATCAGAAATCTGAGTGACGAAAAAGGCGTTGGGGTCTAAACCGTTAGCAAGCAGTTCACGACGCAAAAAAGACAACAGGGAGTCAGCATCTGAAGATACGCCCATCCGCGAAGACCAGACAGTCGGCAACTCATCATGTTGGTGTTCTGCATAATATTGTTTAACGGTCTTGTCGCTCTCCCAGCGTGAACTATCAGCCCATAAAATATGCTCCAGACACGTTCTCATCTGAGAAGTATCAAGAGCATTTACGTATGTTCCGAATTCTGAAATCTCGGCTTCATCAACCTCACGGTTTCCTTCAAAACAGGAAGCCAGAAGCACACAAGTTGTCGTCAGTATAACTACTAACGAATAGACACCTTGCGCACGACCTTGCCAACCTTGAGGACATAACACCCTTTGGCCAGATTAAGTTCTACACGCTGTGAAGCACTGTCGATACGATATTGGGCCACTTGACGACCCGTAAGCGACACGACTTCGAGCACCTCACCCTGAGCACCATTGACATAGACCACATTCCCGTCGATGGTGAGGGTCACCTGGTCGTCGATGAGTTCAGCCACACCCCGTTCAAGATACATCGGGACTGCCAGAACCGGAACAGCCAGAAGCGCCATCATTGTAAATATGAGTATACTCTTTCTCATAAGCAAATCTACATAATTTTTGCAAAGTTAGCATTTTCTTTTGAAACAACAAAATTTTTCAAAGAAAAAATGCAGAATAAAGGCACATTAGACGTCAAAAACGTCCATTTCGTTCGTCAGGAAGCTTTTTTCAAAGACTTTTTTCGCTTCTGCGAGCAACACGTTCTCGTCGTCATACCGCGAGCTATAATGCCCCAAAAGCAATTTCTCTACTCCGGCCGTGCTGGCCACCAAAGCCGCCTGACGGGCTGTAGAATGACAATACTTCTCAGCACTGCTGAGACGGTCTTCACCATAGGTACTCTCATGATAAAGAGTCGAAACGCCCTTCAATTGTTCCGCCAATTGTGGCAGATAGCGGGTGTCAGAGATATATGCATAGCTCCTGACAGGATCTGCAGGACGCACTAACCGTTCATGAGGTATCACCTCCCCGTCAGGTGTTGTCCAACCAGCACCGTTCTTGATGTTATTCACCTGACTTTTCGGTATTTGATAGAAATCAAGCATGTCAGGTCGGATATGTGGAAGTGTGGATTTCTCGCTGATGAGGTAACCACAACAGGGAACACGATGTTCCAAAGGGATCGATTCGACCTTGGTGCCCTTGTCCTCGTAAACCACCTGACGAACCTTCGTATCTACAGGATGAAACTCCATCTTAAAACCCAGATCGTGGGTATAAAATTTGATTTGATGGTCGAGTTCCGGTCCCAACGCTTCTGGTGCATGGACATGAAGGGTAGCCGTGCGCCCCAAAAGTCCGAAGGTGGAAATCATGCCGATGAGTCCAAAGCAGTGGTCGCCATGTAAATGGGTGATAAAAACGTGACTCAATTTGGTGAAACGTACCCGACAACGGCGAAGCTGCATCTGGGTACCTTCGGCACAATCGAGCATGAACACCTTCTCACGTACCTCCACCACTTGAGAGGATGCGTTATGACGAAGGGTGGGAAGCGCACTTCCACACCCTAAGATATGTACTCTGAAGGGCTCCAAAGTCCGTTAGGGATTAGTGGTCAATACGGAATTCGTCAGAAGCGTCCTCCAACTTCAAGCCGTGCAGGTCCATCGGTTCCGACTCCTTATAACGGCTGTACTGGAAGACTTCGATATCTTCCTTCTGAGGAGATCCGTTGTAAACATCCTTTGCCACAGGAATAGACTTGTAGACCAAGGAGTCAGGACCCAGCATCACGAGATCGTAGAGGTTTATCTCCTCCATATCGCCACCACCTTCACGTTGGGAGAGGATTTCCAGCTTGCCATTGAAAATCTTCCAAGTCTTGTAGATGATGCTGCTCTGCTCAATACTCTCAGCCACACCACCTTCCTTGATACGAATACCAACCTCCGAACTACCGTCGATAGGATTCGGCATGACCCAGTCGCCTAACAGTGTATTCTGATTGATGACGATGACGGCCTCACTCTTTTCCTTGTTAGCTAAGACAGCCAGACGGTCACCAGCCTGCAAACCGCCAAAGACCTTACCATTCTCCTGAGCGGCAGCCATACTCATCGTCAACGTGTCGCCATTGTCTGTCAACAATTGCAAGGTATTCATGGCCGTTCCATTGCCGCAAAGACCATAAATAGTCTGATCGCGAGGGATGTAATCTGCCACTGAGTCATTTTCTTCAACGGCCACCTGCTGCTGACCTTTGCCACCACCAAAACAACTGCTCATCGTCATTGCGACAGCAGCCATCATTCCGATAAATGAAATCTTTTTCATATCTCTTTTGTTTTAATTATTCAACACATTCTTTGCTTCTTCCCAAAGTTTATCCATTTCAGACAAAGTCATGTCTTTCAATGGCTTACCAATTTTAATACTATGATTTTCGATATAGTTAAAACGGTCGATAAACTTACGATTCGTCATCTCCAGGGCATTATCTGGATTCAACTTATACAGACGGGCGGCATTGATGACAGAAAAAAGGAAATCTCCAAGCTCTTTTGTAGATTTTTCTTTGTCCTCTTTGTTCAGTTCCACCTCCAATTCATCGAGTTCCTCACGCACCTTTTTCCACACGTCCTGCTTATCCTCCCAGTCGAAACCCACATTGCGAGCCTTATCCTGAATGCGATAGGCTTTAATCATACTCGGCAGTGCCTCGGGAACGCCAGAGAGTACGGATTCGTTGCCGTCTTTCTCCTTCAGTTTGATTTGCTCCCAGTTCTCCAGCACCTGCGTCACCGTCGTCACCTTGGTGGCATCACTATTCACTATTCCCTGTTCACTATTCACTTCCTTTGGTACAAAGGGCAGCGGTTTCGGGTCAACGGCATCGATCTGCGAAGGATGATAGACATGCGGATGACGGGTGATCATCTTCCTGGTGAGAGCATTACACACATCCGCCATATCAAATTGCTCTTTTTCTTCTGCAATCTTCGTATAGAAACAGATATGCAGCAGCACATCACCCAGTTCCTTGCAGATGTCATGCACGTCGTTCTTGATCAGGGCATCGCAGAGTTCATACGTCTCCTCGATGGTATTGGGTCGCAGGCTCTCGTTCGTCTGTTTCTTGTCCCACGGACAATTGGCCCTCAATGCATCAAGCACATCAAGAAACCGCCCAAAAGCCTGCATTTTTTCTTCTTTTGAGTGCATATTCTTTAAATATTTGGGGCAAAGATACTAAATAATTCATAATTAATAATGCATAATTCATAATATTTTTATAATTTTGCAGCGATTTTTTGAGATTTTGCCGTTTTTGAGCATAGAAATAACAAATAAACATATGGAATTAGCAAGCAAATACGACCCGAAAGAGGTCGAAGGCAAATGGTACCAGTACTGGCTGGACCACAAACTTTTCTCGAGTAAGCCCGACGGACGCGAGCCCTATACCATCGTGATTCCGCCGCCCAACGTCACCGGTGTCTTGCACATGGGACACATGTTGAACAACACCATTCAGGATATATTGGTTCGACGTGCCCGTATGGAGGGTAAGAATGCCTGTTGGGTGCCTGGCACCGACCACGCATCTATCGCTACCGAGGCGAAGGTGGTGAAGAAGTTGGCTGAGCAGGGCATCAAGAAGCGCGATCTGACCCGTGAGCAATTCTTGAAGCATGCCTGGGAGTGGACTGACGAACATGGTGGCATCATCCTGAAGCAGCTGCGCCGTCTAGGTGCCAGCTGCGACTGGGACCGCACCGCCTTCACTATGGACGAGAAACGTTCGGAGAGCGTCATCAAGGTATTCGTCGATCTCTATAACAAGGGACTTATCTATCGCGGTCTGCGTATGGTAAACTGGGATCCGAAGGCACTCACAGCCCTTTCTACGGAGGAGGTCATCTACAGAGAGGAGCAGAGCCATCTGTTCCATCTGAAGTACTATGTGGCCGACCTGAAGGCCCTCGATAATGAGGAGGCCCTGAAGGCCGAAGGCAATATCATCTACAAGGATGCCAAGGGCTACTATGCCGTGGTTGCCACCACCCGCCCTGAGACCATCATGGGTGATACCGCGATGTGTATCAACCCCAAGGACCCGAAGAACCAGTGGCTGAAAGGCCGGAAGGTCATTGTACCCCTGGTAAATCGTGTGATTCCTGTGATCGAGGACCGTTACGTTGACATCGAGTTTGGTACGGGTTGCTTGAAAGTGACACCTGCCCACGATACCAACGACTACATGTTGGGTAAGACCCATAACCTTGAGACCATCGACATCTTCAATCCCGACGGCACGATCTCTGAGCAGTCGCCCATCTATGTAAGCATGGACCGTATGGACTGCCGTAAGCAGATTTCGAAGGATCTGCAGGAGGCTGGTCTGATGGAGAAGATCGAGGACTATATTAATAAGGTGGGATATTCTGAACGTAATCCCGACACCGCTATCGAGCCCCGTCTCTCGCTGCAGTGGTTCCTGAAGATGAAGCACTTTGCCGACATCGCACTGCCACCAGTAATGAACGACGAGCTGAAGTTCTATCCTGCGAAGTATAAGAACACCTACAAGAACTGGTTGGAGAATATTCAGGACTGGTGTATCTCTCGTCAGCTGTGGTGGGGCCATCGCATTCCTGCCTATTATTACAACGAGAACGACGACTACGTCGTAGCCGAAACCCGTGAGGAAGCCCTAAAACTGGCTCAGCAGAAGGATCCGAAGGTGACTGATGCCAACCTGCGTCAGGATGAAGACGCCCTCGACACATGGTTCTCTTCGTGGCTGTGGCCCATCTCACTGTTCGACGGTATCAACAACCCCGGCAACGAGGAGATCAAGTACTACTACCCCACTTCCGACCTCGTAACAGGTCCGGATATCATCTTCTTCTGGGTAGCCCGTATGATTATGGCCGGCTATGAGTATATCGGCGATATGCCTTTCAAGAATGTCTACTTCACAGGTATCGTTCGCGACAAACTAGGTCGTAAGATGTCAAAATCGCTCGGCAATAGCCCCGACCCCATTGAGCTCATCGAGAAGTTCGGTGCCGATGGCGTACGTATGGGTATGATGCTCTCTGCACCTGCCGGTAACGATATCCTCTTCGACGAGGCGCTCTGCGAACAGGGCCGTAATTTCAACAATAAGATTTGGAATGCTTTCCGCCTCGTAAAAGGCTGGAAAGTGGCAGATATCGAGCAACCCGAAACAGGCAAGATTGCCACCGAATGGTTTGAAGCCAAGCTGAAGCAGACCAATGCCGAGGTCGACGACCTCTTCAAGAAATATCGCATTTCCGAGGCCTTGATGGCTGTCTACAAACTCTTCTGGGACGAGTTCTCCAGCTGGTATCTGGAGATGGTGAAGCCTGCTTATATCAATGGTGAGGCCCAGCCCATCGACCGTGAGATATACGACAAGACGCTCCAGTTCTTCGAGATCTTGCTGAAGATGCTCCATCCGTTCATGCCGTTCATCACCGAGGAGCTCTGGCAGCACCTCTACGACCGCAAGGATGGCGAGTCGATCATGCGCGACAGTCTGAAGTTACCCGCTCCCAGCGAGGCCGACGAGAAGCTCGCTGCCCAGATCGAGAACGTCAAGCAGATTGTCTCTGGCGTGCGTATGGTACGCTCATCAAAGAATATCGCTCCCAAGGAACAACTCGAGCTGCAGGTGATAGGTCAGAATGCCTACGAAGCGTTCAATCCCGTCATTGCTAAGATGGCCAACCTCAGCGGCATCAACGTCGTAGCCGAGAAGGACGCCACTGCCGCCTCGTTCATGGTAGGCACCGACGAGTTTGCAGTGCCCCTAGGCAATATGATTGACGTAGAGGGCGAGATTGCCAAGATGGAGGCTCAGCTGAAGCACCTCGAAGGCTTCCTCGCCGGTATCCAGAAGAAGCTCTCCAACGAACGTTTCGTTCAGAATGCTCCAGAGGCCGTTGTCGCCCTCGAGCGCAAGAAACAGAGCGACTCCGAAGAGAAAATCGCCTCGTTAAAGGAAAGTATTGCTGCTTTAAAGGGCAAATAAAAAATATTAATCCCCGCTGATCAGCGGGGATTAATATTTTTATCTGATTCTATCCATTGATTTGACGAGTTTCTCGTCAGCCAGGATGGCTCGACGCGCCATCAGATAGAGGATGAGTGCAATAGCAGGAAAGACTGCTGGCCAAGTGGGCGTGAAATCAACCGTTCCCCACGACTTGTTGCCCGTCATCTGTCCCACAACGAAATAGCAGACATACCATCCGATGATCAGCAGGACGTTCAACAGGCAGAAGAGCGCCTGCGTCTTACGGTTACGATACATAAAAATGGTATAGGTACCAATGACCGCCGTCGGCAACAACACAGCCATCAATGGCCATGTATCAAAATGATGCTGTCCGAGTGCTGTGTACCAGAGGTTATACACTCGGGCTACCTCAATTCCGGCAACCTTGAAGGAGCCGATCTGCATAGAAAGACACATGACGGTCAGTATGATGGCCGCCATGAGATAAAGAGTCTGTTTACGCTGTATCATTTTAGTCCATATTCATGGTGTCGCGCTGAGGATCGCGCCAATATACCTTGTCCTCGACAAACTCTTGAGTGGCCAGCAACGTAGCCTTAGGGAGTTTCTCATAATAACGTGAGATCTCTATCTGCTCACGATTCTCAAACACTTCCTCGAGCGAATCATTATAAGAAGCAAACTCTGCCAATTTCTTCGACAGGTCTTCTTTGATCTGCACACTAATCTGATTTGCGCGCTTAGCGATGATGGCCACACTCTCGTAGATATTGTCAGTATCCTTGCAGAGGTCCATAATGTTACGGGTCACGGTATTAACCGGTGCTTTCGATTTCTTGTAATCCATATCTTAATCTTTAATTACTTTCTTACATTTATTAATCATTTTGTTCGCAATATTCACGTTCTTGGAGTCGGGATACTCGTTAAGGAAGCCATAACACTCGTCCTCAGCATCACGATAGCGTTCCAGACGACGGTCCTCCGTAGAGTTCTCGGCCAACTCAAACTTACTCTTCATGATGAGCAGGGCAAAATCCTCACGATGGTCAGAATAAGGATACTGCTTCAACGCATTCTGGGCTGTAATGATACACGACGTGTAGTTGCTTTCATCATTCTTGTTGATATTGCCGAAATAACCACCGAGGTTATAATACAACTCGGCAGACAACAACTCCTTGAGAATCAACTTATCTTGTAGTTCATAGAGACGTTCCTGCGCTAATTCGCGGAGCTTGGAATCAGGATACAGATCGAGGAACTGCTGATAGGCATTGATGGCACCGATGGTAGGCGACTGATCCAGACGAGGTTCCGGAGCACTCTCATAGAGCGCCTGACCGACATAATAGGCTGCATTCTCGGCATAGACGCCACGTGGATAGCTGGTACCGTATTTCTTGAAAGTCACCGATGCAGCCTCATAGTCCCGGTTACAGTACTGGGCCATCGCTAGCATATAAAGACACTCCTGAGCCTCGTCAGAGCCTTTCTTCGCCGTAATGAGTTCCTCAAGAAGGGTCTGGGCTTGCTGGAACTTACCACTGGCAAAGGCTTCTTTAGCATACTCGTATTTATAGTCTATATCGTTTGACTTATAGACCTTATTGAATTCTCCGGCACAACTACCCAACGTCAGGGCCATGCACAGCAATATGAACACATTTTTCTTCATTCGGGGTGCAAAATTACTAAAAATAAACCACAGATTAAACAGATTACGGCGTTTTTTTTATTTCTTTATCATTATTTTTAATAAAATCTATGTAATCTGTGTCTATTTTCGTATCTTTGCACTTTGTTATGAGCGAATTTATACTGACATCACCCTATCAACCCACAGGCGACCAACCTGAGGCCATCAAGGAACTGACAGACGGTATCCGACGAGGCGACAAGTCGCAGGTTCTACTCGGCGTCACTGGTTCCGGTAAGACTTTCACGATGGCCAATGTCATTGCGGCCATCAACCGCCCGACTCTGATCCTCAGCCATAACAAGACACTGGCCGCACAACTCTACGATGAAATGAGGGGATTCTTCCCACAAAATGCAGTAGAGTACTATGTCAGCTATTATGACTATTACCAGCCAGAGGCATACCTGCCTACAACAGACACCTACATCGAGAAAGACCTGGCCATTAACGACGAGATAGATCGGCTCAGACTGTCTGCCGTATCAAACTTATTATCAGGAAGAAACGATGTCGTCGTTGTATCTTCAGTTTCATGTATTTACGGTATGGGAAGTCCTGTTGCACTTCAGGAGAATATCATAGAATTACACGTTGGGCAAAAACTGGAGCGCAACGTCCTGTTAAGAAATTTAGTTATCGCCCTATACGTCAGAAACGACATCGATCTGCAACGCGGCAACTTCCGGGTGAAGGGGGATACGGTAGATATCTTCATGGCCTACTCCGAGGTGGTGTTGCGCGTCACCTTCTGGGACGATGAGATCGATGCCCTCGAAGAAATCGATGCCGTCACCTTCGACCGCTTAGCCCGCTTCGAGAGCTATAAGCTCTACCCCGCCAATCTCTTTATGACGTCGCAGGAACAGACCAATATCGCCATCCACAACATCCAGGACGACCTGACTAAACAGATTGCCTTTTTTGAAGAGATGGGCGACCCCATCAAAGCCCAACGTATTAAGGAACGTGTGGAGTACGACATGGAGATGATTAAGGAACTAGGGCATTGTTCTGGTATCGAGAACTACAGCCGCTACTTCGATGGTCGTCAGGCCGGAGAACGACCCTATTGTCTGTTGGATTTCTTCCCCAAGGACTACTTGCTAATTATCGATGAAAGTCATGTCAGCGTCCCACAGATTAATGCCATGTACGGGGGCGACCGCGCCCGAAAGACGAACCTGGTGGAATACGGTTTCCGTCTGCCGGCCGCTTTCGACAACCGGCCGCTGACCTTCGATGAGTTCCACGAGATGATCAATCAGGTCATCTACGTTAGTGCCACCCCTGCCGACTACGAGCTGGCAGAGGCCGAGGGAATCGTAGTAGAACAGGTCATCCGACCCACAGGCCTGTTGGATCCGGAGATTGAGGTCCGCAAGAGTGAGAACCAGATCGATGACTTGATGGATGAGATCCTTACCCGCAGTCATCGGGGTGAACGCGTCCTTGTCACCACCCTCACAAAACGCATGGCCGAAGAGTTGAGTGAATACCTCTTAGGCCACGGGGTCAGCACGGCTTATATCCACAGCGATGTAGCCACGCTCGACAGGGTGAAGATCCTCAACGACTTACGGCAAGGCGTCTACGATGTCCTGGTGGGCGTTAACCTGCTCCGCGAAGGTCTTGACCTGCCGGAAGTATCGCTCGTGGCCATCCTCGATGCTGACAAAGAGGGCTTTTTGCGCAGTCACCGCAGTCTGACGCAGACGGCAGGTCGTGCAGCACGTAACGTCAACGGTAAGGTCATCATGTATGCCGATACCATCACAGCCTCCATGCAACTCACCATCGATGAGACCCTGCGCCGCAGGACGAAACAGATTCAGTACAACGAGGCTCACCATATCACCCCGAAACAGATTGTGAAGAACCTCAGCCTGAGTAGTCTGCAGAAGGAAGGCCGTGCCGACACGAAGGAACTGATGCGCAACATCGGCATAGCAGCCGAGAGCAGCAGTACAAGCGCACTGTCGACCGCTGATCCCATCATCAGCCACATGACGCGTCCGCAAATGGAGAAGCTCATCGAAGAAACCAAACGTAAGATGAAGGAAGCCGCCAAACAACTCGACTTCCTTCAGGCCGCACAGTACCGCGATGAAATCATCCGACTACAGAAAGAACTGGAACTGAAAAGTTAAAAAAAGACAAGGCGCTTGCAAATTCTTCACGCTTCACGCTTCACTCTTCACTTTTATTCGTAACTTTGCACCCAAAATCAAGAATAGCAAAGATGAAAAAGTTACTGATAGCCGTCCTGATGGCGATGCCGATGCTGGCAGCAGCCCAGGACAATACATGGGAAAGAATCGAACAGGCACAGCCGGAACAGGTCAACCGCGATGCCAAGTATCTGGTGGAGAACGCCGTACCGGTAGTTGACGGAAAAGTATGCTGGGAGACGGATATCGCCGCCCCGGGGAAGTCTGCAACACGGATCTACGACATTCTTCTCGCACAGATGGAGAAGATGGTCACCGAGCCCAACCAGATCAAGAACAGCAATGTCGCCATCAAGAATGCCGACACCCAGCAGTTGGGTGCCGTCTTCCACGAATGGCTGGTGTTCAAGAACGCCGCCCTCTCGCTGGACCGTACGCAGATGAACTTCCTGCTCGTGGCAGACTGCAAGGACGGTTCGGTCCATGTCAAGATGACCCACATCACCTATGACTATGATCTGGAGAGAGACCCCATGCACTATGCCGCAGAATCATGGATCACCGACAAGTACTGCGTCAACAAGAAGCATACCAAGCTGTTACCCGTTTCCGGCAAGTTCCGTCGGAAGACCATTGACCGCAAGGATTTCATCTTCAACAAGTTCCATTCACTCCTCAATGAGAAGTAAGAGCCATGAACAAGCTTAAGATACGCAACTGGCTGAACATCATCTTCATGATTGGAGCTGTGGTCGGCGTCATCTATTATCTGACTGTCGACAAGACCGCAGGCACCCTCATCATCCTGACCGCGATGTGCTTCAAGATTGCGGAATCGTCGCTGAGGATGATCAAATAAAAAGAAAAGTGAAGAATTCTAAACATCAATATACGCGTTATTTGCTGAGATTAATAGTGATACTATTCACTATTCACTGTTCACTATCCCCTGCCCCTGCTTTTGCACAAGACGACCGCGACTTCAACCAGATTGATGAGAGCGGTAATGTCACGCGCCGTAGCGGAAGCGGCAACTTCAACAAGCACAACAACGATACGACGAAGAAGAATGTCGAGATTCCCAAAGGCTTTTATACTTGGACGATCGACAGGAAGTTCGGCGACATACGTCCTACGGAACCCGACACCCTGCCCCACCTGTTCATGAACACAACCTTCAACACAGGCTTCTATGGCGAGTACAACACGACGGGTTCGAATTACACCGCCCGTCTGAGTCGTATCTTCATCAACCGCAGCGAGAGCAGTTCGTTTATCTTCACCGACCCCTACAGTTTCTTCAACGTCCAGCCCGAGGAGTTCTTCTTCATGAACACGCTGTCGCCCTACACCCGCGTCAATTACGACAACTGCGGCGACAAACAGTATGGTGAGGACCGCATTGACGCCAAGTTTGCCATCAATGCCGGCAAGCGCGTGAATTTCGGCTTCGACCTGAACTACGACTACGCCCGTGGCTATTTCAGCAATCAGGCCACCGCCCATTTCAACGCCACCCTCTTCGGCTCATACTTGGGCGACAAGTATCAGATGCATATTCTGCTCACGACAAACCACCAGAAGGCTGCCGAGAACGGTGGTATCGCCAACGATGCATACATCACTCATCCCGAGTCGTACACCGACAGTTATACGGAGAACGAGATTCCCACCATACTGGAGAAAAACTGGAACCGTAACGACAACCAGCATCTTTTCCTGAGTCACCGTTATAATATCGGCTTTTACAAGAAAGTTCCGATGACCGAGGAGGAGATCAAGGCCCGTAAGTTCGCCGAGGAGTCGAAGAAGGAGAAAGAGCAGGCCGACGACAAGACTTCCGACAAAAAGGATGTAAAGAAGAATGAGCCCGTGCCCATGGGTCGTCCTGCCAACGCCAAGATTGCAGGCAAAGCCCCCAAGACCGACTCGCTGAGCATCCAGACCGACACCACCCGCATCAAGGTCGACGGTCAAGCCGCCATCGACAGTCTCAACAAGGCTCAGGCGCTCCTCGACTCCATCGAGTCCACCATGAAGAAGGTGTACGTCCCCGTGACCAGCATCATCCACACGCTGGAACTGAACAACTACCGCCGTATCTATCAGGCCTATCAGACGCCCACCAACTACTATCTCTCTCCGAGGTACTACAACTACGGCCACATGTTCAGCAACGACTCCATCTACGACATGAACAAGCACTTCCAGGTGAAGAACACCCTCGGCCTGGCCCTGCTCGAAGGCTTTAACAAATATGTGAAAGCCGGATTGAAAGGCTTCGTCACCCATGAATACCGCAATTACGAGATGCCCAGCCTGTTAGAGAACACCGACTCGTCGTTCCAGCAGAAGTGGACGGAGCACAACGTCTCCATAGGTGGTCAGCTGAGCAAGACGCAGGGCAAGACCCTTCATTTCAACGTGATGGCCGAGACGTGGCTCGTCGGCGAGGATGCCGGACAGCTGAAGCTTGACTTCAATACCGACCTGAACTTCAAGTTCCTGGGCGACACCGTCCGTCTGGCGGCAAAGGCCTATTTCCACAGTCTCAATCCCACCTTCTTCCACCGTAACTACCACTCGAAATTCATCTGGTGGGATCATAGCGACCTCTCCAAGGAGACCCGTACCCGCATCGAGGGCCTGTTCTCCTACGAGAAGACCAACACCAAGCTCCGCGTGGCCGTCGAGGAGATCCAGCACTACACCTATTTCGGCATGAGCTATGATCTGACGACCAACGACGAGGGAACCATCACAGGACGAAAGGGCATGACAGCCGGCGTCTATCAGGAGTCAGGCAACATCAACATCCTCACGGCACAGCTGCACCAGAACTTCCGTCTGGGACCGCTGAACTGGGAAAATGTCGTGACCTATCAGAACAGCAGCAACAAGGAGGTACTGCCCCTGCCCGAACTGAACATCTTCAGCAACCTTTATTTCAAGTTCAAGGTTGCAAAAGTATTGGGCGTGGAGCTTGGTGCCGACGCCACCTATTTCACGAAGTACTATGCGCCCGACTTCTGTCCGCTCATCAACCAGTATGCTGTCCAGATGAACGAGAACAGCCGCGTACAGCTCGGCGAATATCCCTTCGTCGATGTCTATGCCAACATGGTGCTAAAAGGTTGTCGTTTCTTCTTCGTGATGACCAACGTCCTCAACGGTTCGGGCAACCACATGAAGTTCCTAACGCCCCACTATCCCACCAACGGCATGGTGCTCCACATGGGCGTCTCCTGGCCTTTCTTCAACTAGACCAGCAACAGTCCCACCGTTACGCAGACACCATAGATAAAGATATTCCGCGCTGTCTCTCCCAAACAGAGATTCAGCGCTTTTCCTTTGCCGATACGCTTGATCTTCAGGAAGGTAAACACATGGAAGACAAAATACACCAGCGGGAGGAAAAACGCCAGCGGATGACCGTTCATCCAGAACGTGCCGCCAAGGATGATCGCCCCGAGGCCCACGCCCAGATACAACTGCAGTCCCGCCTGCTCGCCCAGACGGACGATGATAGTGTTCTTACCCGCCTCACGGTCAGTATCCCTGTCGCGGAAGTTATTCACGATCAGCAGCGCGTCGATCACCAGTCCGCAGGCCAGCGAAGCCAGGAACACCTGCCAGGTCACCGTGTGCAATTGCAGATAATAAGAGATACACACGGGCACAATGCCGAAGAACACCAGTACCAGCACATCACCCAGACCGAGATAGGAGAAATGTGTGGTGTATAGGAAACAGAACACCACGCAGACGGCACCGACGAGAATCATCTCCAGTCCGCCGAACAACACCAGCGGCAGGCCGATGATACAGGCCAGGCAGGTGGTCAGTGCGATGGCCTTCTTCATGGCGTCGAGTTTCACCCAGCCCTGCGCACAGGCCCGACGGGGACCCAGTCGTGTCTCAGTATTGTCCGTACCATTGACGAAGTCGAAGAAGTCGTTGATGAAGTTCGCATCAATCTGCATCGTAAAAGCGAAGAGAAAGCACAACAGCGCCGCCAGCCAGCTGAACACATCGTCACCATACTGCCGGGCATCGACAGAGGCCAACGCCACCCCAATCATCACGGGCACAGCGGCGCCCGACAGCGTCTTCGGACGGGCTGCCAACAGCCACGCCTTCACGGAATTAGTCTCAATTCTATCCTCTTCCATCATATTTTTACCAATTTTCTTGCAAAAGTACGGAGAAAATCGTATATTTGCAAACAAAAAGCCGACTTTTTTATGATGACCAACGTACCTTCCCTCGATTTAGTGGAGTTTATCGAGACCAAGATCCTCCCGAAATACACAGAGTTCGACCGTGCTCACAACCTGGAGCACGTCACCCGCGTTATCCGCCGTTCGCTCGACCTGGTGAAGACCACTGGCGCCGATATCAACATGGCCTACACCATCGCCGCCTATCACGACCTAGGTATGTCGGGTCCCCGCGCCATCCATCACATCACAGGTGGGAAGATCCTAGCTGCCGACTCGCGGTTGAAGAAGTGGTTTACGCCCGAACAGATCAAGATCATGAAGGAGGCCGTGGAGGACCACCGGGCTTCCGCCAGCCGTTCGCCCCGCAGTCTCTACGGAAAGATCATCGCCGAGGCCGACAGGGACATCGACGTCGACGTTGTCATCCGCCGCACCATTCAGTACGGTCTGGGCAATTACCCCGAACTCGACAAGGAAGGTCACTGGAAACGTTTCAAGGAGCACCTCGACAGCAAGTACTCCGTCAACGGTTACATCCGTCTGTGGCTGCCGAAGTCGCCGAACGAGAAGAACCTCAACGACCTGCGTCATCTCATCGCCGACGTTCCCCGTCTGCGTGAGCGCTTCGACAAGTTCTTCGCCGAGGAGACCAAGGCTTAGCCTAAACACTTACCTCAAATACATCCAATAGATATACGCAAGGACGGCCACTAGGACGATGGCCACCACCGACTTGATCAGGCAGCTCGTCACCTTCTTGACAACCAGGAAGGCCACAATCACTGCCACTAATATAAATATGTAGTATCCGATATTCTGCATCATCATAGATCTTAACTATTTAAACATCTTCTTAAACGCTGTCGGCAGTGGTGTCTCAAACTCCATCGGCTGTCCCGTTACCGGATGCGTAAAGCACAACAGCCACGCATGCAGGCACAACCGGTGCAAGGGATCGTCGCCATTACCGTATTTCACGTCGCCACACACAGGATGCCCCATATCCGCCGAGTGCACACGGATCTGGTTCTTCCGTCCCGTCTCCAGCTTGAACTCCACCAGCGAGTGCTCCGTTGTGCGGGCCAGCACATGCCAGTGCGTGATGGCGTACTTGCCGCCATTGTCCACCGGCGACGAATAGGTTACGTAGGCCTTGTTGTCCTTCAGCCAGTTCTCTATTGTCCCGTCGTCCTCGACAATCTCGCCCGAGCACACTGCCACATACCGGCGGTCATAGACGATGTCGTGCCAGTTATGCTCCAGAATCTGCTCCGTCTCCATGTCCTTCGCATACACCATCAGTCCGCTGGTGTCACGGTCCAGACGGTGTACCACGTGTGCTGTACATTTCTGACGCGACTTCTTGAAGTAGTCGTCCAGCACCGTCTTCACGTTCAGCGTCGAGTGGCCGCCAGCCATCGAGAGAATGCCCTCGGCCTTCTCGACGACGATCAGCCACTTATCCTCGTAGACGATCTTCACCCAACGGCTCTTAAAGCCCTTTTGGTTGCGCTTCGTCTTACTCACGGCCACCTTCATGCCGCGCTCCAGGGGGAAGTCGAACTGCGACACGGTCTTGCCGTTCACCTTGATACCCCTACCCTGCAGCGTCGACTTGATCTTCGTCTTCGTCTGCTTCACGTTGGCGATGAGCCACTCCAGCAGCGGCATCGGTTCCTCCACGGTGTAGTGGTCGTACTCGCCCTCTTGGTTATAACCTGCGTTGTATCTCATAATCACACTCTATTTTCTCTGCAAAGGTAGTATATTTTTTCCAAACAGAGAAATAATTGTCGGAATTTGACAAAAAAAGTGGTCACATCTCGTGATGAGATGTGGCCTTCCTGCAAGTTTTCCTTCGCCTGACGTCGTAAGGGCTCCAATCGTTCTCCAATTGTTCTCTAATCGTTCTCCAATTGTTCTCTAATCGTTCTCCGATTGATCTCCGATCCCTGGAATTAGAGGGCAATCGGAGACCAATTGGAGATGAATCGGAGACCAATCGAAGGTAAATCGGAGAGTAATCGGAGGCTATCGAAGACCAATCGGAGCGAATCGGAGGCAATCGGAGGTGGATTGGAAACCGTATATCCTTCCGGCACCTTATCTCCTCGTAGCGATCAGCGGGGGGATGTCGCGGCGGATGGTGAGCACCCAGGCGTCGCCATCCTGCATGTAGTCCACACGGTCGGTGAATTTCAGCATGATACGAACCGTCCGTTCGTCGATGGGACGGCCATGATGGCGCACCTTCAAGGTCGTCCGCAGCGCGGAAGCCTCAGCAGAGATGTCGTAGGGCTGATCTCTCAGCTCGTCGAAAACGATCTCCGTCAACAACTCCAAGATATGTAGCGGCTCGCGGTCAGGCTGCTCGCGGACGACGCGTCGGACGAATTCCAAGGCCGTCTCGTCGTAATCAGGCATATAGATCTTTTCACTAGCCATAGTCAGTCTTTTCCTTTTTTATGGTTTCTATCGTCATATTCTAGCTTTGTAGCTGCAAAGATACGAAAAGATTCTGAAACCTGCAATAGAAATGCAAAAAACTTTTCGAAAAATGATGGTGGAATGAAAAAAAAACATTACCTTTGCAGCGCCAACGGAGAAACGCCCTGCTTGTTGAAGGGCGCCGGCGGTAAGATAAATTGCATAGGAATATGAAAGTATTGAAATTCGGCGGAACGTCCGTAGGTTCCGTAAAAAGCATTCTTAGCTTGAAAAAAATCGTGGAGACAGAGGCTCGGACGCAACCTGTCGTAGTAGTAGTAAGTGCACTTAACGGCATCACCGACAAACTGATCGCCACATCACAGATGGCCAAGCAGGGCGATGAGCACTATCGTGAGGAATTCGACGCGATGGTGACCCGCCACCACCAGATGATCGAGGCCATCATTACGGATGACAAAAAGCGCGTAGACTTATTTAATAATGTAGACCAGCTCTTCGACCAGTTGAAGAGTATCTTCTACGGTGTATACCTGATTCACGACCTGTCGAAGAAGACCGAAGACACAATTGTCTCGTATGGCGAGCGACTGTCGTCGCACATCGTGGCCGCCATGCTGAAGAACGGTGTCCGCATGAACTCTCGCGACTTTATCCGCACGGAGAAGAAGCAGGGCCGACATGTGATCGACGCCGACCTGACCACCGAGTTGGTGAAGGAAGCCTTCAAGGACATGAGCGACAAGAGCGTGTATGTAGTCCCCGGCTTCATCGCCCGTGACCGTGACACGCACGAGACGACGAACCTGGGTCGTGGCGGTTCAGACTATACCGCCTCTATCATCGCCGCCGTACTGAATGCCGAGGTGCTGGAAATTTGGACCGACGTGGACGGCTTTATGACTGCCGACCCGAAGGTGATCAAAACCGCCTATACCATCAACGAGCTCTCGTACGTGGAGGCGATGGAGCTGTGTAACTTCGGTGCGAAGGTCATCTATCCCCCGACAATCTATCCCGTCTGCGTGAAGAATATACCTATCAAGGTGAAGAACACCTTCAACCCCGAACACCCGGGAACGCTCATCAAGGCCACAATCGACAACGACCAGAAGCCCATCAAGGGTATTTCCTCTATCAAGGGTACGTCGCTGATTACCGTTACGGGTCTGTCGATGGTGGGTGTCATCGGTGTCAACCGCCGTATCTTCACCACGCTGGCTAATAAGGGCATCAGTGTATTTATGGTGTCGCAGGCTTCTTCTGAGAACTCTACCTCTATTGGTGTGCGCGACGAGGATGCTGCCGCTGCTGCCGAGGTGCTGAATGCCGAGTTCGCCAAGGAGATTGAGACGGGTGCTATGTTCCCCATGCAGGTGGAAAGTGGTTTGGCAACCATCGCTATTGTGGGCGAGAACATGAAGCAGACACCGGGTATTGCCGGTAAGCTGTTTGGTACGCTCGGACGCTCGGGTATCAGTGTGATTGCCTGTGCTCAGGGTGCCTCAGAGACGAATATCTCGTTCGTGGTCGACGGTAAGTTCCTGCGCAAGTCGTTGAACGTGCTGCACGACTCGTTCTTCCTGTCAGAATACAAGGTGCTCAACATCTTTATCTGCGGTATCGGTACCGTGGGTGGCATGTTGCTCGAACAAATCCGTACGCAGCAGCAGTTCCTCATGCAGTCACGTCGCCTGAAGCTGAACGTCGTCGGTATCTCCGATGTCGATAACTTTGTTTTGGATCGCGACGGCATCGACCTCGACAACTACGAAAAGATTCTGCGTGCAGGTTTTAAGGCCGACACCGACCACATGCGCGAGGAAATCATCAAGATGAACATCTTCAACTCTGTCTTTGTTGACTGTACCGCCAGCAAGCAGATTGCAACATTATATCAGACATTCCTGGAGCACAACATATCCGTCGTTGCTGCCAACAAGATTGCCGCTTCGAGCGACTACGACAGCTACGTGAAGCTGCGCCAGACGGCTCGCGACCGCGGTGTGTGGTTCCGTTACGAGACCAACGTTGGTGCTGGTCTGCCGATTATCGGTACTATAAATGACTTGTGCAACTCTGGTGATAAGATCCTGAAAATCGAGGCCATTCTCTCAGGAACCCTCAACTTTATCTTCAACGAGATTGCCGCCGACGTGCCGTTCTCAGAGACCGTTCGTCGTGCCAAAGAACAGCGCTACTCAGAGCCCGACCCACGTATCGACCTCAGCGGTACGGACGTAATCCGTAAACTGGTCATCCTGACCCGTGAGGCTGGTTACAAAGTGGAGCAGGACGACGTAGAGAAGCATCTCTTCGTGCCCGACAGCTACTTCGAGGGCTCTATCGACGACTTCTGGAAGCGTCTGCCCGAACTCGATGCCGACTTCGAGGCTCGCCGCAAGGTGCTGGAGGCCGAGAACAAGCGTTGGCGTTTCGTCGCAACGATGGAGGCCGACGAGAACGACCCTTCGAACTTCAAGACCAGCGTGGCCCTGAAGGAAGTGCCTTATGGACATCCGTTCTACGGTCTGGAAGGTTCGAACAACATCGTGTTACTGACTACCGAGCGCTACAAGGAATATCCGATGCTCATCCAGGGCTACGGTGCAGGTGCTGCCGTCACGGCCGCCGGTGTCTTCGCCAACATCATGTCAATCGCAAATATCTAGTCACCGATTTCTTATGAAACACATCATAATATTAGGTGATGGCATGGCAGATCTTCCCGTCGAAAGACTCGGTGGGAAGACGCTACTGCAACACGCCCAAAAGCCCATGATGAACCGGTTGGCACGTGAAGGGCGTTGCGGTCGGTTGATGACCGTTCCTGAGGGATTCCCTCCTGGCTCAGAGGTCGCCAACACCTCCATCCTCGGCTACGACCTGAATAAAGTCTACGAAGGCCGCGGTCCTCTCGAAGCCGCCAGCATCGGCTATGAGATGGGTAACGACGACCTGGCTCTGCGTTGCAACATCATCACACTGGAAAACGACAGGATTATCACCCATAACGGTGGCAACCTGGAGACGAAAGACGGTGATGTGCTGATCAAGTACCTGAATGAGAAGTTGGCTGCGTCCATCAACGAACGTGAGGGTTTCGAGCGTGTGAAATTCATCACAGGCATCCAGTACCGTCATCTGCTCATCATCAAGGGCGGCAACAAACATATCATCTGTGCCCCACCCCACGACCATCCCAATCAGGAGTGGTTCCCCCTGCTGGTGAAATCAGAATCGAGGAACACCTACCACCATAGCGGTTCCGTCAGACTCTCACCCGAGGAGACGGCCAAGCTGCTCAACGAGATGATCATCAAGTCGCAGGAACTTCTGGCCGCGCACCCCTTCAACATCGAGCGGGCCAAACGTGGTGAGCGTCAAGCCAATAGCATCTGGCCTTGGAGCGGTGGCTATCGTCCGTCGATGGAGACATTGATGAAGCGCTATCCGCAGATCAAGTCAGGTTCGGTGATATCAGCTGTCGACCTCATTCGCGGCATCGGTCACTATGCCGGTCTGAAGATTATCCATGTGAAAGGAGCCACTGGTCTGGCCGATACCAACTATGAAGGCAAGGCAGAGGCCGCCATCAAAGCCCTCGAGAAGGACGACTTCGTCTTCGTTCATGTAGAGGCCAGCGACGAAGCCGGCCACGACGGAGACCTGGAACTGAAGCTCAAGACCATCGAGTATCTCGACCAACGGCTCATCGCTCCTATATATAATAAGGTGTCGACCTGGAAAGAGCCCGTATGTATCGCCGTGCTGCCCGACCATCTGACGCCCGTAGAGCAACGAATACACGTCGGACAAGCCGTGCCGTTCCTGATCTGGCATCGTGGCATCAAGCCCGACGACGTACAACAGTACGACGAGGTGTCGTGTGTCAGCGGCTCCTACGGTCTGCTTCTGCACGACCAGTTTATGCAGGCCTTTATGAGTATTAAGTGAAAAGTGAATAGTGATTAGTGAATAGTGAATTGTTATGAAATACTATAGCACCAATGGGAAGGCGCCTATCGCCGATTTACAAAAGGCCGTTGTGAAAGGTCTCGCAGAAGACCGCGGCCTGTATATGCCTGAGGCCATCAAACTACTGCCGAAGGTGTTCTTCGACAACATCCAGGAGATGAACTTCCAACAGATTGCCTACAACGTGGCGAGTGCCTTCTTCGGAGAAGATGTAGACCTCGACGCGCTGCAGGATATCGTCTACGACACGCTGTCGTTCGACTGTCCGGTGAAGCAGGTCAAGGAGAATATCTATGCCTTGGAACTCTTCCACGGTCCCACCCTCGCCTTTAAGGATGTGGGCGCCAGGTTCATGGCGCGCCTGCTGCAATACTTCATTCGACAGGAGGCAGGAGGCAGGAGTCAGGAGACAGGAGATGTGAACGTCCTCGTGGCGACCAGCGGCGATACCGGCTCGGCTGTGGCCAACGGTTTCCTCGGCGTGGAGGGTATCCACGTGTATGTGCTCTATCCGAAGGGCAAGGTGAGTCCCATCCAAGAGTGCCAATTCACAACCCTCGGCAAGAACATCACCGCCATCGAGGTGGACGGTGTCTTCGACGACTGTCAGACACTGGTGAAGTCGGCCTTTATGGACGAAGAACTGAATCAGCACATGATGTTGACTTCAGCCAACTCGATCAATGTGGCCCGTTTCCTGCCGCAGGCCTTCTATTATTTCAATGCATTCGCAAGAATGAAAGCTCTTGGCAAGGCTGGGAATCTGGTCATGTGTGTACCTTCAGGCAACTTCGGTAACATCTGTTCTGCACTGTTCGGCCACGAGATGGGACTGCCCATCAAGCGTTTCATTGCCGCCAACAATGCCAACGACATTTTCTTCAAGTATCTGCAGACTGGCAAGTACGAGCCTAAGGCCTCGGTACAGACGCTGGCCAATGCGATGGATGTAGGTGACCCCTCAAACTTTGCACGCATCATCAACCTCTACAGCCAGAATAACAAATTGACCGACGAGGCCACGCATCACCGGATCACCAACCTCATCAGCGGCGCAACCTACAGCAACGAACAGATCAAGGAGACGATGCGCCAGTGCTATGCCGAGACGGGATATATCCTCGATCCTCATGGCGCATGCGGTTATCAGGCCCTCGTCGACGGTCTGCAACCCGGTGAGATCGGTGTCTTCTGTGAGACTGCCCATCCGGCGAAGTTCAAGGAAAAGGTGGATGACATCCTGGGTACCGATGTAGAGATTCCTGAGCGTCTCGCCGCCTTCATGAGGGGCGAGAAGCAGAGCGTAGAGATGACGAAAGACTTTGCAGACTTCAAAGCCTACCTGATGAAGCAATAACTTATAGCTTCACCTTCTGCACATCATTCTCTACCAGCGTATAGATCAGCGCAGGCTGCTCGAAGAAATCGTTTTCACGGAAGGTGTGCAGTTTATAGAACTTCACCGGGTCGATCCTGACATCAGCATTCACCGTAGGCTTCAGCAGGAAATGCTTGTCACGCTTATATGAGAGGATCTGAATACAACAATGTTCGAGTGTATTCAGGTCCTCTCTTCCGAATTCCTCGATGTACTCCTTCGTGTTGGGTTCGATTTCACCCGTTGCACGGACCGTCCAGGCAGTACCTTCGGCCACCATATAGACATAACGCATGTAATAGTTGGAGTCGTTGACGATGTACGACTCAAAACGGGTCTGCGACAATTCCTTCACATCCATCGGCACAAAGGCCAGATAGGCGCTCAGCTTATTGCCGCCAGCACGTTCCTCGGGCTTTGCCTTAAACGTGATGGGCTTATCTGCCGGCTCTGACTCCTCCTCTTCCTCTTGGGAAACAGCCTTGGCCGAATTCACCTTGACTTCCACAACATGTCGCGTGTCGTAATCCTCTTCACCGATAACCACAACCTCCGTGATACGCATGGGCACCTCAAAACCGTCCTCATCCTCAACGAGAACGATGTTCTTCCCCTGGAATCCGGCAACCCTTCCGCCGCCGACTTCACTCAGGAATCTGACTTGATCTCCTATCTTCATAATGCATGCAAAAATACGCATTTTAATCTTTTCTGCCAAATCTTTTTTCATTTTTCTGCTCTCAGATTTGGATGTTTCATTTTTTTTTCTTATCTTTGCCCCAATATAATCAAAACAATTACAACTATGGCAAAAAGAACAACATGGCTGGCGCTGTTGCTGACCGGATTGGTAAGTACCGCCTATGCAGAGACAATCTCAGAAGTAACAGACGTAGAAACAGCAACTGCTGAAGTAGAAGAAGTGCAGGCTACAACGGAGAAAACAACCGTTGAACTGCCCGCCTGGGTAAAGAACATCAAGTTCAGCGGCTACGGTATGCTACAGTATCAGGGACAGGATCCCGAAGGTAACCACTCGAACACCTTCAACCTGCGTCTGGCCCGTTTCATTCTCGACGGTAAGATTGGTGACTTCGACTGGCGCGCACAGATCCAGGGTACCAACGTAAAGGGTCCCGGTGAGCCAACGGTTCAGTTGGTGGACCTCTATGCTGAATGGCGTAAGTATCCAGAGTTCAAGATTCGTGCAGGACAGTTCAAGCGTGCCTTCACCTTTGAAAATCCCACCCACCCCATCACGCAAGGCTGGTATGCGTATGCCAACGTGATCAATGCCCTCTCAGGCTTCGGTGACCGTACGGGTGAAAAGTCCTCGGGCGGCCGTGATATCGGTCTGCAGATCTCCGGTGATGTTCTGCCCAACGCCAATGGCCGTAAGCTGCTGCACTATCAGGTAGGCGTCTATAATGGTGAGGGTATCAATCAGAAAGATAAGGACAACAAGAAGGATATCATCGGTGGTCTTTGGGTGATGCCCATCCAGGGTGTACGTATCGGTGCCTTCGGCTGGACAGGTTCACGTGACGGTGTCGGCGACAAGAACCGTTACTGTCTCTCTGCTGAGTACGACAAAGACGAGTACACCTTCCGCGCAGAGTATCTGCACTCACAGGGTTACGGCGCCAATGTCGCCCTCGGCGACAAGGCCGACGGTTGGTATGCCTTCGGTATCGTGCCTATCACCAAGAGCAAGCTGCACGCCAAAGCGCGTTATCAGTGTTATCGCGACAATAAGGAGTGGGGACGTGCCAAGACGATGTACGAGGTGGGTTTCAACTATTTCTTCACGAAGAGTCTGCAACTGAACTTCGAGTATGCCCGTGTGAACGACCGTACACTGGCCAAGCACGATTACAACTTCGTTGACGTGGAACTCGACTTCCGGTTCTAGAAGAACTTCTGCTTCAATCTCTCCCAGAGGTGAGTCTTCTGTCGGAGGATGAGAAGCGAGAACATCAGGCTGACCAGGGAAAGGCCGATGCCAAAAACCCAGTAAGCATAACCATCGACCGTTATAGTGGTAAAGTATGCCAGTAGTCCTATCAGGATATGAATGGCACCATACCTTATAACGGCCGATGACATTTTATAGCCGTACAGCCAATGGGCCACACCATTGATCATGAGATAGTCGAAGACATGGGCTACCGTAATGGCAATACCCGTACCTATCAGTCCCCAATGCTCGTAGCCGTAGATGATCAACAGGACAAACACGACAAAGTAAGACGTCTCCAGGAAAAGGTAGACCAGTGATTTACCACGTGCCAAGGTAATATAAGCCACCGGTAATGTCAGCACCTTGAAGAACATCGCCAAGGCAGACACCTGTGCCATAGCAATCACCGGCATGAACTCATTGCTGAACATCAACGGAATCAATACAGGGAGAAACACGATCAGCGCCGTCAGCATCGGAGAGATAATCAACAGCGACACCTCCATCTGACGATTCACAGTATAGTTTGTGGCCACAACATCGCGATTCACCGCAGAAAGGCGTGGGAAATAGTCGGTCTCCATTGCCGAGAACACCATGCCCGCATAAGTGATCGTCAACATATAGCCTGCATTGTACAAACCTAACACGTCAAGATCGCCCACCACGTTCAAATAGGAGCGAATAACCATCTCTGCAGCACTCCCCACAATACCGGCCACCGTGAAAGCCACACCGAGACGTACCATCTCCATCCCTTCGCCCAAGATGCCCCGGGCACCACTCAGGTGCAACGGATAGAGTCGCAGGGAATAATAGAGTGTAGCACACATCGTGACAAACGCCATCAACACGATCACCGGTACGATACCCGCCTGCCAGAAGAAATAATAGACCGGTATGGATATCACCAATGAAGCCAGTGCCGCTATGATCTGTACCAAGGCCAAGGCACCAAGACGACGCTGTCCTTTCAGAATGGCCGTCTCACCACCGGTAATGGCAATCATACCAACAGCAGGCGCCAAAAGGATGAAGTGCAGACTATGGTCACCCCAAGAGAAGGTCGTGTTGCTCAGGAATGGTCCGATGACAATACAAACCAACATGCCTATGAGAGCCGTCAACAGACTCCAACCACGCACCACCTTCACAAAATGAGCCGTCTGTGCCTCATCACCGTGATCGTAGAGTTCGGAGATATGACGAACAGCACTAAAGGAGATGCCCAGATGAGTGGCCTGTGAGATAAAGCTGATGGTCGTGGTGAACAGTGATACCAATCCCATACCCCCAGGGCCTAACAAGACCGCAACGATCTTATTGCGCACAAGGCCTATCAACACATTTAAGCCTTGCACACCCCCGAAGACACCCGTGTATTTCAATACGTGGCTATAGCTTTCGTCGTGCTCTTGGTTCATATTTCCATAAAATCAAACGCAAAAGTAGGGAAAATATTTCAAATATACAAATAATTTTGTAACTTTGTGCCCATGAAACTCAGTATCATCATTCCGGTCTATCGCGTAGAAGCCACTCTCGACAGATGTATCGAGAGTGTGTTGGGACAGGCTATTGACGATTTTGAAGTGATACTCGTTGACGACGGATCACCAGACAACTGTCCACGGATGTGCGACGAATGGGTCCAAAGAGATCCACATATCCGGGTGATCCATCAGAAGAACGGCGGACTGAGCGCTGCCCGAAATTCGGGCATAGACGTCGCTCAAGGCAACTATATCACTTTCGTGGATTCTGACGATTACATCGGTCCTGAAACCTATCAGCCATTATTGGAAGTCCTGGAGAACAACCCGGATATTGATATTCTGGAATACCCAGTGTTTGTCTTCTATGGATCGGATAGGCAGCATCTACTCAGCTTCGACGAGATGACGTATCATGATATGGATGACTACTGGTATCACGGGCAGGCCTACCAGCATACATACGCCTGTAACAAGATCTTCCGCAGAGGACTATTCCAAGAGATCAGATTCCCACTTGGGATGGTTTTCGAAGATGCGAACACCCTACCCCTACTGTTGGAGAAAGCCCACGTAGTCAGTTCTACCTCTAAAGGCCTTTATTATTATTGCGCCAACAATAACGGAATCACCTCCACTGCTGACGGAGAGGCGCTGAATATGCTATTGAAACCCCACGTGGAGATGATCGCAAGCACCCGGCGTCGGGATGCTGATTTTCAGTTGTATTATCTCCATGTGCTGAACATCCAGATGGATGTCTATGAACTGACGGGCAAGATGCCCATACTGCCTTACCGTCACATCAACCCCAAGAACACTAATGGCGTTCTAAAACTTAAGGCAATACTATTGAATTTACTAGGTATCAATAGTTTATGTTATACAAATAAAATCATTCATCGTGTATGGAGAAACCATTAATCAGTTTTATTCTGACCTACTATAACCTTCCCGTCGGGATGCTCATCGAATGTATTGAAAGCATTCTGGCCCTATCACTCCAAGCAGATGAGAGAGAAATCATCGTTGTGGATGATGGCTCGAAAATCAGATGCGTCAACGAACTGACGAAATATGACGATGAGATTACCTATATCCGACAACGCAACATGGGCCTCAGTGAAGCCCGGAACACTGGCATCCAGATGGCGACGGGCGAATATCTGCAATTTGTAGACGCCGATGATCAGCTGATAAAAACCGGGTATGATGCCTGTATCGGTATAGCGAGAGAACTGCATCCAGAGATGGTCCTCTTTGATTTCACCAAGACCAAGACTCAGACCTCCACGTTTCAGCACAGTCCCCTGCAAAGCGGAAGCCACTATATGCGTCATCACAATCTGCACGGCACGGCCTGCGGCTATCTGTTCCAACGCGCCATACTCGGAGAGCTGCGTTTTACGGCAGGCATCTTCCACGAAGACGAAGAATTCACCCCACTATTGTTGTTGCGTGCCGAAACGGTATGTGCAACCAATGCACAAGCCTATTACTATCGACAACGCGACAACTCCATCATCACCAAGAACGATATCCGCCACCGCATCAAGAAGCTCAACGATTTGAAAGGTGTTATCAACAAGTTGCGTGATGTAGCAGACCATCGCCCTGTTGATGACAGAACAGCCTTGCAACGCCGTGTGGCACAACTCACGATGGATTATCTCTATCAGGTCATCCTGCAAACCAACTCACGCCATTACCTGAATCGGAAGATAGCGGAACTTCGCCAAGGGGGTCTCTTTCCCCTACCCGATCAGAACTACACCACGAAATACACGTGGTTCCGTCGGCTATCGAACAGCTCTACAGGCCTGAGTGTTCTTATGCGTATTATCCCACTCATGAACAAAGAACGATGAAAATACTTCTGATAGGTGAATATAGTAATGTACACGCGACTTTGGCAAAAGGCTTACGCGCACTAGGCCACGAGGTTACCATCATCTCTGACGGAGACGGTTGGAAGAACTATCCACGTGATATTGACGTCAGTCGCCAAAACGGGAAAATCGGAGGACTCCTGTTGTTGACAAAACTCTACAGCCTTCTGCCAAAGATGAAAGGCTATGATGTGGTGCAACTTATCAACCCCATGTTCTTCGAACTGAAAGCAGAGAAACTCTTCTGGTTCTACAAGTGGATCCGCCGACACAATCACAAAGTCTTTTTAGGCGGCTTTGGCATGGACTGGTACTGGGTTAACACCTGCACCAAAGACAAACCATTAAGATACAGCGACTTTAACTTCGGAAACCAACTACGCAAAGCCCCTGAAGCCATACGGTATCAACAGGATTGGCTGGACACGCCAAAAGGAGAACTGAACAGATGGATTGCGGAAGACTGCGACGGCATTGTCACAGGACTATATGAATACTGGGTCTGTTATCATCCTGCATTTCCCAGCAAGACAACCTATATTCCATATCCTATCATCTTACCCCAGTCATCATCTTTGAAAGGGGACTATGATTCGAAGGTCAGGCTATTCATCGGCATCAACAAAGACCGGTCTGCCTACAAAGGGACTGACATCATGTTAAAGGCCGTAGAAGACATACAACAGAAGTATCCGGAAAAGATGGAAATGGTCAAAGCAGAATCTGTTCCTTTCGCCGAATACCAGAAGATGATGGAAGGTTCAGACGCCATCCTTGACCAGCTGTACAGTTATACGCCATCCATGAATGCCTTATTGGCGATGTCGAAGGGAATCATCTGTATTGGAGGAGGTGAACCTGAAAACTACGAAATAATCCACGAAACCGAGTTGCGTCCTATCATTAATGTAGAACCGAACTACGAAAGCGTATTTCTAGCCCTAGAGGAACTCGTGCTCCATCCAGAGCGTATTCCACAATTGAAGAAGCAGAGTATCGACTATGTGCAAAAGCATCATGACTATATCAAGGTTGCCCAAGAATACTTGGACTTCTGGACGAGATAAAAAAGAAGTGGAAACCAGTAATAGGTTTCCACTATCTTTTTAAAGCCGAACGACTTACGATTAAGCCTCAGCAGGAGCCTCTGTCTCAGCAGCGGGAGCAGCCTCCTCTGCGGGAGCCTCAGCAGCAGCGGCCTCAGCAGCCTTTGCAGCCTCTTCCTCGGCCTTGGCAGCAGCCTCAGCGGCCTTCTTGTCAGCTACCTTCTTGGCGATGGCCTCGTTAACGGCCTTCTCTGCCTTCAGTGCATTAGCAGCAGCATCCTTCTTTGCCTTAGCCTCAGCCTCAGCGATCTTGTTCAGACCGTTCTGCTTGTCAGCCTTCCAGGCGTCGAACTTCTTCTGTGCAGCAGCCTCGTCGAAAGCGCCCTTCTTCACACCACCACGGAGGTGCTTCATCAGGTAAACGCCCTCACGGCTGAGGATGTTACGTACTGTGTCTGTGGGCTGAGCACCTGTCTCTACCCAATACAGTGCACGCTCGAAATTCAAGTCTACTGTGGCAGGATTGGTGTTAGGATTGTAAGTACCAATCTTCTCAGTAAATCTACCATCACGTGGTGCACGAGCGTCAGCGATCACGATGCTGTAGAAAGCATAACCTTTACGACCACCGCGCTGCAATCTGATTTTTGTTGCCATTTTTAATCTGTAATTTTAATTAATAATTTGAATTTCATGCTCTTATCTCGTAAAAGCGGCTGCAAAGGTACGAAAAATAAGTGAAAAGTGAAGAGTGAAGAGTGAAGAATTTGCTACCGCACACGCTTTTTTAACTATTTTTGGGTGTTTTATCATGGAAATATAGTAAGAAATGAGTATCTTTGTACTCGAATCATGGCAATAACTGCACTTTCGATATTGATTCCCACCTATAATGACCTGTGCGTCAAGTTAGTGGGTGACCTCCGCCAACAGGCTGAGCAGACAGGCATCGGCTATGAGATCCTCGTAGGTGACGACGGCTCCACGGATCACGAAGTGGTGTCGGAGAACCGTCAGATCGACCAGTGGGCTCACTGCCGCTATCTTGTTCAGCCCCAGAACACGGGGAGAGCCGCCATCAGAAACCGTCTCGCCAGAGAAGCCCGCTACGACTGGCTGCTCTTCGTCGACAGCGATATGACGGTGGTGAGGCCCGACTACATCGGTCAGTATGTCGCTCAGGATAATGCCGACGTCGTCGACGGCGGTGTTACCATTGGTGGCGATGCGGAAGTCCTCAAACAGAACCTGCGCTACCTCTACGAGAAAGCCTCGGAGCACGAGCACACGGCGGAGATGCGCCAGAAGAAGCCCTATCAGGACTTCCACACCGCCAACTTCCTCATCCGTCGCGACCTGATGCTCTCCCACCCCTTCGACGAGCGTTTCCGCTATTATGGCTACGAGGATGTGCTCTTCGGTAAACAACTGCGTGCCGACCATATCGCCATCAAACACATTGACAACCCGATGGGCTTCTGCACCTTCGAGAGCAACCCAGATTTCGTATCAAAGACCGAGGAAGGCCTGCGCACCCTTTATCAGTTCCAGTCGGAACTTCGCGGCTACTCCCGCCTGATTACACTGGTCGAAGGCATACACATTCCTTTGATCCTAAGTCTGATACGACTTTCTCATAGACTGTTCAGCGGACTTATCCGCCACAATCTCTGTGGTCGTCATCCCAGTCTCAAATTATTCAAATTTTATAAACTCGGCTACTACACCACAATCTAGTTAGTAGCCTATTTAAGGAGTATCTGAACGATACGCTCTGCGGTGCGTCCATCCCAACGATCAGGAAGGGCGCACTTCTTCCATTCGCCGCTGACCATCTTCTTCACCTGTTCAAAGAGCTTATCAGCATCCTCGCCCACCAGCACATTCGAACCGACATTCACGGTCTCCTGATGCTCTGTGTAGTTATTCAGCGTGATACATGGCACCCCATTGAAGGTAGCCTCTTCCGACACATTACCAGAGTCGGTGATGATACCCTTAGCATGAGCCGTCAGCCATCCGAACTCCAGATAGCCCATGGGATTGACAATCTCTATACCAACACCAATCTGCTCCACAATCTTACGGACCTCACCGCGTAGCGGGGCAATAATCCGCAGGTCTCCTGCCGCCGTCACCATCGCCTGAAGCATCTTCACAAGATTCTCATAATCAGCAAGAAGAGCCTTTCTGTTCAAGGTAAACAACAGGTATTGTTTATCCGTAAGACCAGAGATTGATTCTGGCTTTTTCATTCGGTCGAAATTATAGCGCAACGTGTCCATCAGGATATTGCCGACCATATAGGTCTGTGAGTTCTCCGACTGTTCACGAGTAGCGATACCGGTACTTTTCACACCCGCCGTGAAGAGATAATCGCTCAACGCATCGATGACCAGACGGTTGATTTCCTTCGGCATATTGATATCGAAGGAACGTGTGCCAGCCACCAGATGAGCCAGTCGGATGCCCCGTTTCTTGGTGACGATAGCTGCCGCCATCGTGGAAGCCAGATCATCGACGACAATCACCACATCAACAGGATGTTCATCGAGGAAACGGTCGAACTCAGCCATCACCCTGCTGGTAATTTCGTTCAGTTTAACGCTGTCAACTCCCAGATAGAAATCGGGCCTGGGCATCTGAAGATCATCAAACAGTGAGGGTTCAAGGGTCGGGTCATCAGCCATACCCGCATAAACCAACTGATAACTGGCCTGCTCTGACTTCCGGATAGCCCGAATCAGAGGGGCCACCTTCACGAAATTCGGGCGAGCGCCCGCAACAATGCAGATGTTTTTATTCATATGGCTTCGTGGCATATTTTTGTTGCAAAGATACGGAATATCTTCGAAATGACGAATCACGAATAGTTAAAAAATACCAAGCGGGAGCAAATTCTTCACGCTTCACTTTTCACTCTTTACTTTTTTTCGTATCTTTGCACTCAGAATTACGGGTCGTGCCGCATAGATCGGGATACTCTACATTAAAAAAGTCAATCGGGCCAGCTTCTCTTGCCAATGGCGGGCCACATCCCTCGGGAGAGCATCATGATGCCGGTGGATTACAACGACGGAGAGCACCCATATCGTGTGAAACAGGAGTTTTCACCAAATCATCGGCACGCACCCGCTTTTTTTTCGACAGATAGATATTTTTGACTATAGACTATAGATTATAGATTAATTGACAGATAGATAGTATGTTTTCAGGGATTATAGAGGAGTTCGCTACGGTTGTGGCTATTAGGAAAGACCGCGAGAATATTGATTTTACATTGAAGTGTTCATTTGTCGACGAACTGAAGATTGATCAAAGCGTCGCGCATAATGGCGTTTGTTTGACGGTGGTCGCCATCCATCAGCCATCAGACATCTGCCCTCAGCCATCTTACACCGTGACGGCGATGAAGGAAACCCTCGACCGCACGAACCTCGGTCTGTTGAAGGTGGGTGACAAGGTGAATGTGGAGCGCTCGATGTTAATGAACGGTCGGCTTGACGGGCATATCGTTCAGGGCCATGTGGATGAGACAGCCCGTTGCATTGCGATGGAGGATGCCGACGGCTCCACCTATTTCACCTTCGAATATCCCGAAAACCGCGAAATGGCGAAAAAGGGTTATTTCACTGTTGACAAAGGCAGTGTCACTGTCAACGGGGTAAGTCTTACCGTCTGCAATCCCACATCGAACACCTTCCAGGTGGCCATCATCCCATATACGTTTGAACATACCAACTTCTGCGACATCCGTGTAGGCACCGTCGTCAACCTGGAGTTTGACATCCTCGGCAAATACATTGCAAGATTACAGGAATTGAAGTAATTCAGATGGAGCGGAGATAAAGGTCTTCGCTCCATGTTGTATCAGGAAGTCCCGATTGCGAAAGCCCCAGAGGACGGAGATACAAGGAAGAACGGCGTTGGCTGCAGTCTGGATATCGACGTCGCTGTCACCAACATATACGCTCCCCTCCTTCCCCACTCCTAACTGACGCAGGGCAGCAAAGACAGTATCTGGAGCGGGTTTCTTGCGGATTCCGGCGGCCTCGTTTTCTCCGATGGCCACCTCAATGGTATCGGGGAAGAAATGGCGGATCAGTTCCTGAGTGGCCGCCATCATTTTATTGCTGACCACAGCCAGACGACAGCCTCGGGCCTTCAGTGCTGCTAGTGTCTCGGGAATACCATCATAGGGGCGGGTCGTATCCAACGAGTGCGCCATATAATGTTGACGAAAGGTGGCGAAGGTCGCCTCGAAGTCTGGATTCGTCTCTCCATCAGGAACCGCTCTCTGCATCAGTTTCCGCACCCCATTACCCACAAAACGACGGACATCATCGATGGAATGTTCCGGCATATCATGAGTACGGAGAGCATAATTGACAGAAGCCGCCAAATCGCCCAAGGTATCGAGCAACGTGCCGTCGAGGTCGAAGATAAAAGTCTGATAGCTCATCGTTTCGAACGCTGAATCATCGTGCGCAACTTACTATTATATTTAGTAGCCGCCAGAAGGTCATCGATATTGAGATGCATACGGTACTTCCAACGGTTATAGGCATCACTGGGCACATTAATTCGTTCCTCACGGGGATTCTTCGAACGGAGTTCACCATCCATCGCCAACCAGTCCTGCAGGGAGAGCAGACAAATCATCGAAGGGCAATAGAGATGTCGGGCAATGATCTCTTCCGCCAGATGCGCCGGCAGTTGTTCCGGTGCCCTACCCTGTTTCTGAAGCATCGTGACGTAAAACCGCTGCGTACGTTCTGGGCTCTCACTCCACCAGAGACGCATCGGCGACATATCATGAGTGGAGAACGTGGCAACGCTACGATAGGGATTACCATCAAGATGGGTAAACTCAAAGCCTGTCTGCTTCGGCAACGACTGGATCTCGAGGGTTAGAATACGAAGCGCATCTAATACCGGCTGTACGCAGTCAGGTAACATACCGAGATCCTCTGCACAACTCAGCATACGGGTCTCACCGAACACTTCCGTCAGCCGACGGGTTCCCTCACTGCCCCAGAAGAAGTTATGGCGTTGGTAATAGTAATTATTGTACAAGCGCATAAAGGCATCCTTCTCCTCAGCAGTCAATGCATCATAGACGGGCTCATTGAACACGCCTATACGGGGATGGTACATCTCCGGCTGTTTGGGGTCCTCGAGGAAGAGCACACCACTAATCAGACGATAGAGTCCATCACGGATCCAGAGGCTGTTCTCATCATGACGGTCCTTGAAATGGTCGCATACTTTCTTCTGGGTATCGTATTCGGCCTTAATATCATAGAGACCATAGCTTCGAGGAATCAGGAAGTTTTCGCGAACATACTGAGCGTGAATGCCAAAAAGACGGTCAATGACCCGATCGTTGATAAAGGGACGAGTCATCAGGTCTTTCTTGAACGACAGTCCGAAATACTCTATCTCACTAACCGTCAATGGCAATGCCGGGGAGAAGTGGCCTAGCAGGCCAAAGACAGCATCCTCTGGAATCTCCCATATCCGGAAAAAGCCAAGCACATGGTCGATACGGAAAGCATCAAAATACTGACTCATCCACCGGAGACGACGACGGAACCAGTCTATGGTCTTATCACTCCAGTTGTAGGTTGGGAACCCCCAGTTCTGTCCATCGCGAGAAAAGGCATCAGGGGGAGCACCGGTCTGATAATCCAAGTTGAAGTATTCCGGATGAGTAGCTGTCTCAACACTATCACGGTTGACGCCGATAGGGATATCGCCTTTTAGGATAATGCCCTTCGAACGGGCATAGTCAGCGGCGGCCTTGAGTTGACAATGTAATTGATATTGAATATAATATATGAACTCCTCATTTCCCATTCCTGACGCCTCATTTCTCATGACCCACTTTGCGTAGGGCTTCAACCAATCGTGATTCTCGGCAAACCACTGTTTGAACTCCTTGGAGTCAAGCGTCTGTTGCCCACGTTCTGCAAAGATTTCCTGGAGATATGCTGTCTTTACACGTCCAACGGCCTCATAATCACTATACCCCAGTGCATTCAGTTCACGACGCTGACGATGATAGGCCGTCATCTTCGTCTTATCTTTCAGCGCTCCAAGTGCCTCCAGATCGATGTAATGTAGATGAAGGGCAAAAGCCGAGACGATATTATAGGGATAAGAGTCATGCCATCCACCATCGGTCGTAGTATCATTGACTGGCAATAATTGGATGATCTTCATCCGCGTTTCCACGGCCCAATCCACCATCCGACGTAGATCTCCGAAGTCTCCGACGCCGTATGAATGATCACTGCGAAGGCTGAATACCGGCACAACCACTCCTGCCGCCCGCCATGTCTGTTCTTTGACACGCAGTCCCTCACCATAGATAACGAGTACCGTACCGTCGGGTACGTTTTTCTGATCTGCCGGGAGAAGCCCCTCCGTAGTACGGTTATCGCCATCTTCCCATGCCACAAGAGAATTGGTCGTATCGTCGACGATGACATACTTATACTCTATCGGCAAGAAAATGGCATCGACATTGACAGAGAGGATCCAATCGTTATCACCAATATAATCCATCCGAAGGAATCGCGCCGTATTCCAGGCACCCAAAGCAGGATGACTGCCCAGAATAGCCAAAGACTGTCCATGACGGAGTTGGGGAGCCGAGACTCTGAAAAGGATGGTCTTACGATAAAAAGGTACCCGCATCACCTGAGCCGACTCACCAGCGGTCATTCCCATCGTTATACGATAAGCACTGCTATAGAGATGATAGTTCAAGGGTATGTCACGCCAGAGATCCGGCAACACATAATTCTTCGACGAGTCGAAGTGATAGGCTCTAGGGACACCTGTCCACTCCCGACGTAAGACCCTCCCTTCTCCGTCTTCAACCTGATAATAATAGGTAAAAGAATCGATAGGATGTTGACGTGACTCGACGACCGCCGTGTCTAAGGACCAGGACACGCCATCTTCTGTCTGCATCAACAGGTTGAACGTCTTAACCGTTCCATCAAGACTCTTATAGGAAATCACGACATGGAGACTCTCACCCCATTGTGTACCGTAATTTATAGTGAATTTCAGCTTCATATTCCGTTGATTTTCTGCAAAGATACAAAAAAAGCCTTAGAATACATAGTTTTTCGCAGAAAAAAGACTAACTTTGCACTCGATTTCTTATAATAAGGCAAATATGAAGACGATAAAGGCGAAATATTACCTCATTCCGATTGTAATCAGTCTCCTGTTAGTAACAGGCCTGATCTACTATTATTTCCTGTCGGATTTCTCCCATGAGGAAGTGACGCAATACGTTTATATCGATGATAACGACACTGAGGATTCTGTCTTTATCAAACTGCAACCCATTGCCCACGCTCATAATCTGACCGGATTGAAAAGTATTGCCCGTCATTGGGGCTATACAGGACATATCCGGACTGGACGTTACGCCATCAAACCAGGACAGAGCACCATCACCGTATTCCGTAATCTTAAGAACGGCCATCAGGAGGCAGAGATGCTGACCATCCCTGAATCCAGAACGATGGAACGTCTGGCGGGAGTCTTATCCAAGAAACTGATGCTTGACAGTTTGGTTCTTGCAAATTCACTGACAGACAATGACTTCTGTGGACGATGGGGTTACGATACAGCAACGATTGCCTGTCTTTTTGTACCCAACACCTACGAAGTGTATTGGAATATCACCCTTGACGGTCTGATGGAACGCATGCAAAAAGAGCACGACCGTTTCTGGAACGGAGAACGTAGTGCCAAGGCCACGAGTATCGGTCTGACCCCTAATGATGTATGCACTGTTGCCAGTATCATTGATGAAGAAACGGCCAATAATGACGAGAAGCCGATGATTGCCGGCATGTACCTGAATCGTCTAAAAGAAGGTATGCCCCTGCAGGCTGATCCGACGATTAAATTCGCTATGAAACGTTTTGAGTTGAAACGTATCTATCATGACATGTTGTTTTACGATAGTCCTTATAACACCTATCGTAACGTCGGACTGCCTCCTGGCCCCATCAAGATAGCTTCTGTAAAAGGTATCGACGCTGTTCTGAACAGGGTAAATCACGATTATCTGTATATGTGTGCCAAAGAGGACTTTTCTGGAACGCATAATTTTGCGAAGACATACAATGAGCACTTGAAGAATGCCGCCAATTATTCGAAGGCGCTGAATGAACGAGGAATCAAGTGATAGTGAAAAGTGAATAGTGAAAAAGTGAAAAATATATGGAAGAGAAAATTATTAATGAGGAGAAGCGCTCAGTAAGTTTTATTGAGCAGAAAGTGATCAATGACCTGGCAGAAGGTAAGAATGGTGGTAGAATGCAGACTCGCTTCCCACCAGAACCCAATGGTTACCTGCACATCGGACACGCCAAGGCCATTGCCATCGACTTCGGGCTAGCCAAGAAATACAATGGCATCTGTAACCTCCGTTTTGACGACACCAACCCGATTAAGGAGGATACTGAATATATTGAGAGTATTGAGAACGATATCAAATGGTTAGGTTTCAAGTGGGCCAACGTCTATTATGCCAGCGACTATTTCCAGGAGCTCTGGGACTTTGCCGTATGGCTCATCAAACAAGGACGTGCTTACGTCGATGAACAGAGTGCCGAGGTGATTGCCCAACAGAAGGGTACAACCACCAGCCCTGGTACGAACAGCCCGTTCCGCGATCGTCCTGTGGAGGAGAATCTGAAACTTTTCGAGTTTATGAACAGTGGAAAGTGTGAGCCTGGCACCCTTGTGCTAAGAGCCAAGATCGATATGGCCCACCCCAACATGTTGTTCCGCGATCCGCTGATCTACCGTGTTCTGAACATTCCCCATATCCGTACCGGCAACAAGTGGAATGCTTATCCCATGTACGACTTCACCCATGGCCAGAGTGATTATCTGGAAGGTGTGACCCACTCTTGGTGTACCCTAGAGTTTGTGGAGCACCGTCCCCTGTATGACTTGTTCGTCACCTGGATGAAGGAATGGAGAGGTGAGACGGACAATATCGAGGACAACCGTCCTCGTCAGACGGAGTTCAACAAGCTGAACCTCAACTACACGCTGATGTCGAAGCGCAACCTGTTGGCATTAGTAAACGAGAAACTTGTCAGCGGCTGGGATGATCCCCGTATGCCGACCATCTGTGGTTTCCGTCGCAGAGGTTATAGCCCTGAAAGTATCGTTAACTTCATCGACAAGATCGGCTATACAAAGATTGACGCCCTCAATGACATGGCTCTTCTGGAGAGTTCTGTTCGTGATGACCTGAACAGTCGTGCCATCCGCGTCTCGGCTGTGCTTGATCCTGTTAAAGTTGTCATCACCAACTATCCCGAAGGTCAGGTTGAACAGCTGACTGCCATCAACAATCCTGAGAACGAGGCCGATGGTAGCCATCAGATAGAGTTCAGTCGTGAGTTATGGATTGAGCGCGACGACTTCATGAAGGAAGCCGAGAAGAAATTCATGCGTCTGGCTCCTGGCAAGGAAGTGAGATTAAAGAACGCGTACATTATTAAATGCAACGAAGACCATCCCTGTGATGAGGACGAGAACGGTAATGTGACTACTATCTACTGTACTTACGATCCTGAGTCACGCAGCGGTCTGCCCGGTTCCAACCGTAAGATCAAGGGCAAGACCCTCCATTGGGTCAGTTGTGCACATGCTGTCAAGGCCGAGGTACGTCTCTATGACCGTCTGTGGAAGGTAGAGAATCCCCGTGACGATATGGCAGCTATCCGTGAAGAGCAGAACTGTGATGCTGTGACGGCCATGAAACAGATCATCAACCCCGACTCTCTCAGCATCCTCAAGGACTGTTATGTAGAGCCGTTTGCTGCCACGATGCAACCTCTGACCTATCTCCAGTTCCAGCGCATCGGTTATTTCACGCCCGACTCCGACACCACACCCGATCATCCCGTCTTTAACAAGACCGTCGGCTTAAAGGATTCATGGGCCAAAAACAAGTAAATGACAGACGAGCTCGAGTACTTTGAGAGTGAGGATTTTAAAGAAATCCTTCAGGAATACGAAGAATCTGTCAAGTCTGGGCAACCATTCTACATGGATGCCGACGACTTGGCCGATATTGCTGACTATTTCCACTATCAAGGTTGTCTCGAGGAGGCGGAGCAGGCCATAGAGCTGGCACTTCAACTGAATCCGGAGGCCATAGGTCCCATCTTATACAAGGCACGTGAGGCACTCACTAAAGGCGATTTCGATCTGGCACGCTCATACGCAGAACGTTTACGGATTGTTGACAGTACCGAACATCTCTATTTACAAGGTGAGATCTTGATTTGTGAGGGAAAGACCGAAGAAGCAGACGAGTTGTTCCGGCAACACTATATGGAAGTTCAACCCGATGAATTGCTCGACTATGTCTACGATGTCGCCAACCTCTATTCGGAGTACGGCCAACATGACAAAGCCTTCGAATGGATGGCTCGTTCACAGGGTGACGAATCAGATGATTTCAAGGAACTCATGGCCCGTACCCTTTTCGGTTTAGGGAAATACAAGGATAGCGAACGTCTGTTCAATGAACTGATAGACCGTGATCCCTTTTCCAAACAATACTGGAATGCCCTGGCTAGTGCACAGTTTATGAGTGAGGAATACGATGCCTCCATCACCAGCAGTGAATATGCCATGGCCATTGATCCTGATGATGCAGAGAGTATCCTCTCTAAGGCCAATGGTCTTTATCGTCTGGAAAACTATGAAAGTGCCTTGTCATTCTTTGAACGCTATTCTGAGAAGGCTGAGTCTGATGAGTTCGGTTACTTGCACCAAGGCACCTGTCTCATCAACTTAGGCCGCTATGAAGAGGCCATCCTCCGTTTGGAAAGAGCTGAAGAATTGGCCCCAAAAGATTCCATCTATCTCCCGGAGATATATCAGGAGCTCGCTTTTGCCTATAGTGAGTTGAAACAGCCGGACAGTGCATTGTACTACATCGACAAAACGACCGATTTGAATTGCGACCATACGGATATGGAAGTCATTCGGGGACATATTCTGATTGCCAACAACCGTATGGCAGAGGCGGAACGCGTGTTCAAACAGGCTATTCTCAATGCAGAAAACACCCCGAAGATTATGTTGAGGATTATGGTGTCATTATACGACAACCACTACGTCAGTGCCTCCTACCATCTGTTTAAGAAATTCTTTAAATATGTTGACGAAAACTGGACAGAAGGCTATGCTTATATGGCACTCTGTTGCTGGGATCTGCACAAAGACGGAGAGTTCATGACTTATTTGGCTCAGGCAGTCGAAAAGAATCCCAAAGAGTCAAAGTTGGTATTGGGCAGCATTTTCCCGAAGGATCTTCCCGTTGAAGACTATTACGATTATATGAATAAACAATTAAATAAGGACCAGTCATGAATTTTATCAGTTCACTACTTGGGAATCTCAATTACGGTACCATCCTCTTTCTAATGCTGTTAGAGAGCACCGTGATACCCGTTCCCTCAGAGTTCGTCGTCACACCTGCCGCCTATCATGCTGCCGGTGGAAATCTTGATGTCTTTCTGGTCATATTGTTTGCCACCATCGGCGCCGACATCGGTGCTTCCATCAATTATGTCGTAGCCTATTTTGTAGGGCGTCCCGTCATCTACAGCTTTGTTAACAGCCGCTGGGGTAAGATGTGCCTGCTGAATCAGGAAAAAGTAGAGAAAAGCGAGAAATATTTTGACAATCATGGTATTGTAGCCACTCTGACAGGTCGATTAATCCCCGGTATCCGGCACTTGATATCCATCCCCGCAGGACTGGCCAAGATGAACTATTGGAAATTCCTGCTTTATACGACTATCGGTGCAGGTGTCTGGCATGGCATCCTGGCTGCGTTGGGATGGTATCTGCATAGCATCGTTCCTGAGGAACAGCTTAACGACAAGATTTCCGAATACGCCGAATATATCAAGATAGCCATTATCGCGATTGTATTGTTAGCCATCGTCTACTTGGGTCTCAAATATTATCTTAAGCGAAAAAAATCTGCATAAAAACAAGATTTCTCTTAAAAAATTCTTCTTTTTGATAATAATTATGTACTTTTGCCGATTATTATCAAATTCATGAGATTATGGCAAAATCAAGCAACCATCTGGTGATTATGGCTGGCGGTGTTGGCAGTCGTTTCTGGCCTATGAGTACCGCAGAAAACCCCAAGCAGTTCATTGATGTACTTGGTGTAGGAAAGAGTCTGCTCCAATTAACTGTTGAAAGATTCGGAAATTTGGCTGCACCCGAGAATATCTGGGTCGTCACAAATCAGAAGTATGCATCTATTGTCAGACAGCAATTGCCAGATATGCCTGAAGGCAACATTCTCAGTGAGCCCTGTCGCCGTAATACAGCACCATGTATTGCCTACGTCAGTTGGCGAATTAAAGCCAATGATCCCAAGGCCAACATTGTGGTAACCCCCAGTGATCACATTGTTACAAATATTGCTGAATTCCAGCGCGTTATCAAGGATTGCATGAAGTTTACCAGCGAGACCGACTCTATTGTCACACTGGGTATGAAACCCAATCGTCCAGAGACTGGCTATGGTTATATTCAGGCAGACCTGACAACCGCCTCTTTACGGAATAAGGAGATCTACCGTGTGGACTCTTTCCGTGAGAAACCCGATTTCCAGACCGCCCAAGAATATATTAAGAAAAACAATTACTTTTGGAATGCCGGTATTTTCATTTGGAATGTAAACACCATCGTAAACGCTTTCCGCATCTATCAGCCCTCGATGGCCAAGATTTTTGAGTCGATGCTTCCCATCTACGGCACAGACAAAGAACAGGAAGTCATCAACGAGAAATTCCCTGAGTGCGACAGTATTTCCGTTGACTATGCCATTATGGAGAAGGCCGAGGAGATCTTCGTCTGTCCTGCCGATTTCGGATGGAGTGACTTGGGTACATGGGGTTCCCTGCACGGACAAAGCAAGAAGGACCTCTATGGCAATGCCTGCATTGGACAGGACATTAATCTCATTGAGAGTCATAACTGTATTATCCACACCACACAGGAGAAGAAAGTTGTCATTCAGGGACTCGACGGGTATATCGTTGCCGAGAACAATGACACATTATTAATATGCAAGTTATCTGAGGAACAGCGCATCAAGCAGTTCTCCGGACAAGATTAACAAGAATACATTCATCATTAACAATATGGATAAAAAAGTTGCTCTTATTACAGGTATCACCGGACAGGACGGTTCATACCTGGCAGAATTCTTAATCGAAAAAGGATATGAGGTACACGGTCTCCTGCGCCGTTCTTCATCATTCAATACTGGTCGTATCGAACACCTTTACCTCGATGAATGGGTGCGCGACATGAAGAAGAAACGTCTGGTGAACCTTCACTGGGCGGATATGACAGACTCTTCATCGTTGATTCGTGTGATTGGTGAGACAAAACCCACCGAGATTTACAATCTGGCAGCACAGAGTCATGTGAAAGTATCATTCGATGTACCAGAATACACGGCTGATGTGGATGCCGACGGTGTGTTACGTCTTCTTGAGGCAGTGCGCATCTGCGGACTGGAAAAGACCTGTCGCATCTATCAGGCCTCTACCTCTGAGCTCTATGGTAAGGTGCAGGAAGTTCCGCAGTCGGAAA
>JAEEGG010001360.1_pt1 | contig 66934 bp, 43 predicted proteins | sample 9134161 | NCBI WGS metagenome assembly JAEEGG01 (sample SAMN16246543, study PRJNA631951) | gut metagenome | biome: gut microbiome; feature: rumen; material: CR-attached | host: Bos | place: Iran: Karaj | collected 2018-10
GGAATAATCTATCTTATCAATGTCAAAATCCGGATCCTTGCCCGAATTCCTGACTGCCTTTGCGGCATCGTCGATAACGGTCAGGTTTCTAAGGCCGAGGAAGTCCATTTTCAGCAGTCCCAGCTCCTCGAGCGTGGTCATCGTATACTGTGTCGTGATGACATTATCGGAAGAACGCGACAGCGGCACGAACTCATCCACGGGCGCCGGCGCGATAACAACGCCTGCGGCATGGATGCCTGTGTGCCTCGGAAGTCCCTCAAGACGCATCGACATATCGATGAGCTTATGGGTCTCGGGTTCGTTGTCATATGCGGATTTGAATTCGGGATTGGATTTGAGCGCCTTGTCCAGTGTGATGCCGAGCTCCTTCGGCACCATCTTCGCGATGCGGTCCACATCGGCGTAGCTCATATCGAGCGCACGTCCGACATCGCGCAGTACGGCTCTGGCCTGCAGCGTACCGAACGTTACGATCTGCACGACATGGTCCTTGCCGTATTTGCGCATAACGTAATCTATTACCTCCTGCCGCCTCTCGGGGCAGAAATCGATATCTATATCGGGCATCGTTACACGCTCGGGATTGAGGAAACGCTCGAATACCAGGCTGTAGGGCATCGGGTCGATCTCGGTTATATCGAGCACGTAGGATACGATGCTGCCCGCCGCGCTGCCTCTGCCGGGGCCGACCGGTATGTCATGGGTCTTCGCGAAATGTATGAAATCCCATACGATCAGGAAATAGTCGACAAAGCCCATATTCCTGATCGTGGTGAGCTCATAGCCCATGCGTTCTTTCAGCTCGTTAAACTCCGTCTCGCTCTTGTCCCCGTAGCGCTCCTTAAGGCCCTGCTCGCAGAGCATGGTAAGATACGTCTCCGAATTATAGCCTTCGGGCACGTCAAAATGCGGCAGCTTGTAATGTCCGAACTCGAAATCGACATTACACCTCTGCGCGATCTTATAGGTATTGTCCAGTGCTTCGGGAACATATCCGAAGAGCTTTCGCATCTCATCTTCGGATTTGAGATAGAACTGCCCGCCCTCGTAGCGCATGCGGTCCTCATCGGTGACCTTTTTCTGCGTCTGAATGCAGAGCAGGATGTCGTGAGGCACGGCGTCATCGGCGAAAGTATAATGAACGTCGTTCGTCGCCACCAGATCTATGCCGGTCTCCTCGTGCATGCGCAGAAGCGCCGAGTTGACCGTACCCTGATCGGGCAGGCCGTGGTCCTGCAGTTCCAGAAAGAAATTGCCGTGACCGAATATACGGTCGTATTTGAGTGCCGAGGCCTTTGCGTCCTCGTAGCGGCCTTTGAGGATCAGATTGGGTATCTCTCCGGCCAGACATGCGGAAAGCGCTATTATCCCCTGATGATAGCGCTCCAGTATCTCATCGTCGACGCGGGGCTTATAGTAGAAACCTTCGGTAAAGCCCCGTGAGACGATCTTTATTAAGTTCTGATAGCCTTCGTTGTTCTCGGCCAGAAGGATCATATGACGGTATCTCTCGTCTGATACCGAATTCTCCTTTTCAAAGCGGGACGCGGGCGCAACATACACCTCACAGCCGATGATGGGCTTGATGCCCACCGCCTTGCACGCGCGGTAAAAATCCACACAGCCGTACATCACGCCGTGATCGGTGATCGCGAGCGAATCCATACCGAGCTGCGCGGCCCTGGCCGTGATCTCCTTTATCTTACCCGATCCGTCGAGCAGACTGTACTCAGTATGCACATGCAAGTGTGTAAATGCCATTGTTCGTCCCCTTTGCCAACTCCGTAAAACGCCGTTCAAGCGGCGTATTTATCATAGATCAAGCTTAGGTCTGGTCTTGTCGAACACGGATTCCACGTCAAAGAAGTATTTCAGTTTTTCGGGCGTCTTTACCATACGCTCTCCGTCCGCATTGATACGTCCCTGTCTGAAATAACCGTCGCGTACCTGAACCCAGTACTGCGCCGAATCCACGTTGCAGAAGTACCAGAAACCGTATTTTTTCATGAGCTCGTACTTTTCGCCGCTGTAGCCTCTCCAGCCGCAGATATCGGCGCCGTACGGATAAATGTAGATGTCTGTGTCGCCGAGAATGATCTCGACCTCGTCATGCCAGCGCTGGCAGTCATATTCGAGCTTGCTGACAGAAATATCGGTCATGTTGCTGTGAGTATAGCTGTGGCTCGCGAACTCCCAGCCGTCAGCCTTAAGAGCCTCGGCGACCTTGATCGCCTCTTCTCTCTGGGCCTCGATCTTAGCCATCTTGTCGGCTTCGGACATGCCGTCGTAGATCTTCATGCTGAGTCCGGTATCATACCCAAGAGCGCCCTCAAAACCTGTGATGCCGAGGATGCCCTTTCTGCCTCTGTATGAGAAATCGGGATGCTCCCTCACAAAACGGTCTATGATCGGAACCATGTCGTACTCGCCGTAGAGGACATTGCCGTCCTTGTCGATGTACTCACAGGTGGGCAGTCCGTCCTCACCTACGACCAGCCTCTCGGCAAAGCCGTTTTTCTGCATGTAAACGTAGTAGTTGACGTCATCCTGCGAAAGCACGAACGGTATCTTGCCTTCGGGCAGCCAGATATCCTTCATAACGAGTTTTTCCTGACCGTCCTCGCCTATAACGCGCTCAGCCATATCATGAACACTCACGATAACGTAGCCTCGCTCATACATCTGCTCGAGCATCTTATTGAACTCGTCGACCGTCGTCATGTAGCGGTTGTAGCCCAAAGGCTGGCTGCTGCCCTTGCCGAACGCACGGGATGTGTCAACGATCAGTGAATGTACGAACAGGTGGCTGATCTGCGTGTTGTCGGGCCACTTAACGAGCTTTGATTTCTGCTCCTCATACGAAGCTATCGCGGCCGAAAGGCGCTCAACGCTCTCGTAGCCCTCGACAGCCTTGACCGTCTCTATTGCTTTGTCATAGTCATACATCTGCGCCATGACATCGGTCTGCGCGAGTATGCCGTCGACCTCTGCCTCGAGCTTCTCACGCGCGATGCGCTCCTCTTCCTCACGGGCGAGCCTCTCAAGCTCCGCCTGCTCCTCGGGAGTAAGCGTGGGCGTAGGCTCCGGGGTGGGCGTAGCGGGCGTGTCCTTCTTCACATTTGAAGATGTCGGAACCTTTGTGTCGCCGATGTCCACCGTATCCGCCGCCATCTCGGTCTCAGCCCCGCCGTAAGCTCTAGTCTTCTTGTCCTTTTTCAGCTCGTTGAAGCCTATGCAGACAAAAAGGATACCGATGATGATCAGCTCCGCCGCTATGACTATGGTCCTGTTTCTGCTGTTCTTCAAATTGCTCCCCCCATTTTCTTAAAAAGGAACGGTCTCCCGTTCCCGTTTTGACATTATGCGAAGAAAGCCTCGATACTCTTCATGGCTTCCTCTTCATCGCTGCCGTTGACGATCACGTCGATCAGGTCGTTGGCCGCGGTGGCCCTGTTCATAATGCTGATAAAGGTCATCATGCCCATGATGCTCTTGGCATTGACCTTTTTGTCCTTGTACTCGAAGTACACCGTGCTCTCAAATTTGCTAGCTTCCTGCACAAGCTTGGCGATCGGCCTTCTGTCCAGATCTGCTGTAATGTCGATAGCCATCTTCTTCTGAACCATTTCCTTTTTTCCCTCCGCTTTTTGAAAAAATAACGATATTGTCACGGCTTCCCCGAACGCAGCTTTTCAGCCATGTCCGTGAGTTTCTGCAGCCTGTGGTTGACACCCGATCTGCCCACTTTCCGATCATGCTTCTCCCCAAGCTCGGCAAGTGATGCCTCCGGATACTCAAGCCGCAGCAGAGCCGTAGTTCTCAGCTCATCGCTCAACGAATCGAGCCCTATCGTGTCACTCAGATAACGTATGTCCTCTATCTGCCTGTTCGCTGCCGCCGTAGTCTTTCCGATATTGGCGGCCTCGCAGTTGACACGTCTGTTTATTGAATTGCGCAGCTCCTTGACGATCCTGACATTTTCGAGCTCCATGAGACTTACATGCGCTCCCATTATGTTCAGGACATCAACGATATGCTCCCCGTCTTTTAAGTATACTACATTATATTTTTTTCTGTTAACTATTTTTGCCTCGATGTCGAACGAAGTGATCAGCTCGGCCGTAAAAGCCGCCTTATCAGCGTCGTCCGCGGCAAATTCAAGATGGTAATCCTTGTGCGGATCGGTGATCGAACCGCATGCGATGAACGCGCCTTTTAAGAACGCTCTCTTGCAGCAGGTCTGCTGCGTGATCATCCTGTTGGGTACCAGATCGTCCCGCATCTTGAGGAGCTTAAGCAGTTCCTGTGTCTCCTCCGGTGTCAGAGCCGTGACCCAGACCGTCTTGCGGCCTTTTTTCTCTGTCAGCGTCCCGCAAGAGGGGTCCCTGCCCGACAGCTTTTTAAAAAGTGTCGCAAAACACTCGTTAACCGTCTCGTTTTCGCTCGAGAGCACTATCCGTCCGTCCCGCAAAACGGCTGACATCGCCGTTACCGCCGCCATCTGCGCTATCCTGCAGTGCCGCGCGTTCGGTATGGACGAAACCAGTTCTTTTTTCACATTAAGCGAGAAAGACATGCCCTCACCCCTTTATTGTCACATCAGTCAAAGCCGATCATCCGGACCTCGGGTTCCAGCCTGACCCCTGAATTCCGATACACCCGCTCGGAAACCTCCCGGATCAGTTTAATGATGTCGGACGATGTAGCCCGGCCTTTATTGATGATGAATCCGCAATGCTTTTCGGAAACGCAGGCATCGCCGACCGAATAGCCTTTAAGCCCCGCTTCCTCTATAAGTTTTCCCGCGAAATACCCTTCGGGGCGCTTAAACGTGCTGCCCGCGCTCGGATATTCAAGCGGCTGTTTTTCTCTTCTTCTGGCGTTAAGCTCCGAGATCTGCGCAAGTATGGTCTCCGTATCCCCGCGCTTCAGAGCGAATACCGCGCTCAGCACGATGAGACCCTTTTCGCCGATCACGCTGTGTCTGTAAGACAGCTCCAGCCCGTCGCGTTCGATGTCAAAGACTTTGCCGTCCGTGTCCATCACGCGCGCGCTCACGATAACATCCTTTATCTCTCCGCCGTAGGCGCCGGCATTCATAAATACCGCTCCTCCGACCGAACCCGGGATGCCCGCGGCAAACTCAAAGCCCGCGAGACCTTTCCTCGCGGCGTCATACGCGACCTTAGCCAGAGACGCGCCGGCATGCGCCGTGACAAGCACTTCATCGCCGCGCTCAGTGTAGGAAACATCAGCCTTTCCGTCCTTTATGACGATCACGATCCCGCGGAATCCGTCGTCCGAAACCAGAAGGTTAGTTCCGTTGCCAATGATATAATAAGGAATTTCATTTGCTTTTGCAAGTAAAATAATATTCCTGATCCCGTCCTCGTCCGAGGGTATCGCGACATAGTCCGCAGGGCCTCCGGTCCTGAAGGACGTGAATTCCGAAAGCGGCGCCCCGGTAAGCACCCGTCCTCGGGGCGAGGCTTCTTTCAGCATTAAAAACAGGTCTTTTTCCATCTTATAACGTAAGGTACGCAGCGCCGTACATGCCCGCGTCGTTGCCGAGTGTCGCGAGTCTGAACTCACGGTTGCGGAGAACATTGAGGTTGTTCTCGTCGAAATATCTCTTTACCGTATCGGTGATAATGCTGCCCGCACGCGCAACACCGCCGCCGATGACATAAGCCTCAGGGTCAACGGTCGCGCCCACGCCCGAAAGAGCCTGTGCCAGATATCTGCACATGGTGTCCACAGCCTTTGCCGCGAGCCTGTCGCCTGCCTTGGCTGCGTCAAAGATATCCTTTGCGGTAATGCTCTCGCTGCCGCGGAGCGAACTCGCCTCGTCGGTCTCGGCAAGAGCCTTTTTAACTAGTCTTACAACGCCGGTAGCCGAAGCGTACTGCTCGAGATGACCCCTGCAGCCGCAGCCGCACAGCTCGGTCTCGTTGGGGTTGACCACGATGTGGCCGATCTCGCCTCCGCCGCCGTGGATACCGTGAACGATCTTGCCGTCGATAACGATGCCGCCGCCGACTCCCGTGCCGAGCGTGATGAATACGATGCTCCTGCAGCCCTGCGCGCCGCCCTTCCAGAGTTCGCCCAGAGCCGCGACGTTCGCGTCGTTCGCCGCGATGCACTTAAGTCCGGTAAGGCTGCTCATCTTTTCATTGACATTAAAGATATCCCACTTAAGGTTTGCGCATTTCATGACCGTGCCGTCGGGAGTGATGGGTCCGGGTACTCCGAGTCCCACACCGAGCACATCGGCCTTGTCTATGCCTCTCTCCGAAAGCTTTGAAAGAATAGCCTCCGCGATATCCGTCGGAACGTTAACTCCGTGATTCTCGGTCCTCGACGGGATCTCCCATTTCTCAAGGATGCTTCCGTCCTCGGTAAAAAGTCCCAGCTTAACCGTAGTTCCGCCTATGTCCACACCAAAACAGTATTTCATGATGATCCTCCCGATTATTATTCCTGTGTTTTGTTTATATTTGCCATCGCCCTGTCGTAGAGCGCTTTTGCCGCATTGTAGCCCATCTTCTTCTGTCTGCAGTTGACCGCCGCGGACTCGCAGATGATCGCGAGGTTACGTCCGGGACGGATCGGGATGTTGTGGCATACGATGTTGTTGCCCAGATAATTTACGTAATGCTCTTCAAGACCCATCCTGTCGTACTCGCGGTCCCTGTCCCACTCCTCGAGATTGATGACGAGGTCGATCTGCTGGGTATTCTTAACGCTTTCAATACCGAACAGCGTCTTAACGTCGATGATGCCGATACCGCGCAGCTCTATGAAATGCCTGGTCATCTCGGGGCTCATGCCGATCAGCGTATCGTCGCTGACCTTTCTGATCTCAACGACGTCGTCGCTTACGAGACGGTGGCCTCTCTTGATCAGCTCGAGCGCAGCCTCCGACTTACCGATGCCGCTCTCACCCGTGATCAGCAGTCCTTCGCCGTATACGTCGACGAGCACTCCGTGGATGGTCATGGCAGGTGCCAACTGAACGTTCATCCATCTGATGACCTCGGCCATGAAGGACGAAGTGGTCTTGGAAGTACGAAGGAGCGCAACCTGTGCCTCGGTCGCCGCCGCTATGATCTCATCCTCCACCTCGATGTTGCGGCAGAAGACCACGCAGGGGATACCGGTCTTTAAGAACTCCTTCATCCTCTCGATACCGTCTTCCTGCGCCCTCAGATAGGAATGCTCAACGTTTCCTATGATCTGGATACGGTGACGGTCGAAATCCTTCATGAAGCCCGCCAGCTGAAGCGCGGGTCTGTTGATATCGGGCATGGTAAGCTCGATCTTATTGATGTCCACATCCGGAGTCAGATTCTCCAGATTCATCTTTTCGATGAGATTCGTAAGCGGAACAGTACTGATATCGCCGTTCAACATGTCAATTTCCTCCTATTTAGCTGCGGCTTCGCCGATGACCGCCATCAGTCCTCCGACCACGATCAGTACATCCGCAATATTGAATACTATTTTATTAAAGAATGAAACATTGATAAAATCCGTCACTCTGCCTTTTACGAGCCTGTCGTAAACATTGCCCGCGGCTCCCGCGAACAGCAGCGAAAAGCCGGGACGCACGGCGCGGTACCCCGAATCGAATACGACCGGGATGTAAAATACGAGCAGCACCGCGAACACCGCGGCCGAAACCGTGACCACCGCCTTGCGGTTCGATTCGAGCCTGTTCATCGCAAAGCCCCTGTTCTCGCGCAGCATGAGTTTTACCCTGCCGCTGGCCAGTGACTTGTCTTTGCCCGCCAGGTTCCTGCGGGCCCATTCTTTTGAAATCTCATCCCCCGCAAATCCCAGCAGGGAGACGATCAGTGTCATAAATCCGCTCAATCTCAGCACCTCTCAACAATATCGGCGAACGGCGCGAGTTCGGTGAGCCGCTTACCCGATGCCGCGCGTCTCATCGAAGGATAATGCACGCAGCCCTTTTCGTTTGGTCCGAGATTCGAAAGCCGCTGTTCGATCAGCGTCCTGTCCGGATCGTATACAAGGCCGAACCTGCGGTTCTCCAGAAGCGTTCCGTCGGTGAACGCCGCATAAAGCTTAAGTATGTTGATATCGCTCTCAAAGACGGTGACCTTCGCGAACCTGTCGCGCTCGAGCAGCTCTTCGATATGGTAGCCCATGCCCAGTCCGAAAACTATGTAGCTGTCTATGCCCTCCGCCCTGAAATCATCGGCGAGCAGAAAGCTCTCACGAAGTATATTGCCGTTGGTATGCAGATAGATCGGCGCACCCGTAGCCGAGGGTACCCTGACGGTCATCAGTCCGCTCGACGAAAACTCCACGCTGTAGCCGCGTTCGAGCAGTTCCTCGGGAGAGAGCGGCGATTCGAGCTCGGCGTTCCTGTTGACGCGCATCCTCTCGCGTTCGTCCTCATCGTCCGGATTCTGAGCCAGCCCGTCCATGCCTGCGGTGAGCTTCTGCTCCATCATGCGGATCCTGCGGTTGTAGGTGCTCACGTCAAAGCCGTAGAGGTCCTCAGCCGTCATGATCAGCTCCTGCACATTGCATACGAACGCGGAAAGCTGCATCTCGTACAGATCCGCGAGCAGCACGTAATCCCTGTTCTTTTTAGCCGCGATCACAGCCTCGAGCATCTCACCGACGAAATCGGACGGAATGCTCTTAAAAAAGCTCCTGTCGGCCAGCACCGCATCGCACACCTTATTGATGCCCTCTGCGCTGTCCGCCACCATCCCGAGCGCCTCGTCGTAACGTCCGCGCCTGAACAGCAGGATCGCCTTCTCGACGAAGCCCAGCAGTCTTATATTGTTGTCGAATAATTCACGTATATTCAATATGATCACCTCCGCAAGGAAGATTTTCAGATTGCCCCAATCATAGTTATCGTAGCACACCTTACGGCATCTCGCAAGCAAAGCTGACTTCCCGCAAAACAAAAAGAGACATGAGTGTATGCGAAACATGTCTCTTTCTGCCTTACGCGGTTTTTTTGATGCTGAAAAAACTGCGTGAAATACATTTTAAAGCCGGATGATTTTTTCGTCAAGCAAAAGTTCAGTTCTTTTTAAGGAACTGGATGTACTCCGGACTGGGTACGGGACGCGAGAACAGATAGCCCTGGAAATAGTCGCAGCCCATCTCGCGGACCATCGCGAGCGTTTCTTCGTTTTCGACGCCCTCCGCCACGCATTTGTACTTGAGGCACTTGAGCATCTTTAGGAGACTGCCGAGGATTATCCTGGAATTCTCATCGGCGATGGCGTTGTCGATCAGCGATTTGTCGAACTTGATGAGGCTGACCGGAAGACTCGCGAGGTTATCGATATTTGAGAAGCCCGTACCGAAATCGTCGAGCGAGAATGTCACGCCGCGGTTGAGCAGCGTCCTGATGTTGCGCTGCATAACGTGCTTGTCTCGGCTCTGCGCGGTCTCGGTGATCTCGAGATTGATATGCTCGGGGCTTATGCCGTATCTGCGCATGATATTCTGCAGGCGCAGGGTCAGATCCTGCTGCACGCACTGTACCGGCGAAAGATTGACCTCTATATACTCCACGCCGAGCTTTTCGAGCTTGCTCTCGGTGTAGAACTTGCAGACGCTCTCGAATACGATCTCTCCTATCTGTACGATGAGACCGTTGCGCTCAGCCAAAGGAATGAATACCGAAGGCGGGATGAAGCCGCCGTTGCCGTTGAGATTGTCTCTGAGACGGATCAGCGCCTCCGCCGAAACGAACTTGCCCGAGCGGTCCTCATAGATCGGCTGGTACCATATCTCGAAGCCGTCGGTCTTGATCGCATGACGTACGCACTGCAGTATCCTCTGCTCGTTGTCCCTCATCTCAAGGGACTCCTTCGTCATCTCGTTGACGCGCTGTCCGTCGCCCTCGAGGTGCTGCTGGATGACAGTCTCGACGATGTGGCGAACGTCCGACGACGAACTGAAATGCGCGGGATTAAGCTCGGTTACCTTTAAGGATGCTGCGACCTTTGTATCGTCGACGCTTAAGTAGCCGCCGAATGACGAGATGGCCTCCGATGCCGCGTCCGTCCATTCATTGGAAACGATCGACGCGTAGATGTCGTTGCTGAGGCAGAATGTCGAATACCTGCCGTATATCTTGCGGAAGAAGGTGCTGAGCTCATCTCCGAGCTTTTTGATGTGGACCTCGTCAAGCATGTGGCTGACATATTCATATCCCTCTATCCTGAAGATGATGATCCTGTCGCGCTTGCTGTTGATGCTCTTTCCGACGGCTATGTAAAATGCCTTGTCGTTATAGCACTTGGAATTGTTGAACAGATAGTTCGAAGGATCCTCCATCGCCGCATATGCCACAACCGCAACTATGGCTGCCGCTACGGTGATAACATGCTCCGTGGGCATATTATACTGTACGTACGCGCCGGCAAATATCAGAACGATACCCGTGAACGCAGCACCTACCTGAAGCCTGCTGAGGTACTTCCGAAACGACAGTGTGATCGCTATGTCCGCGATGAGCAGCAGTCCGTTGACCGCGAACATCCAGAAGAAGAAGGGACCCATGATAACCTCACCCGGAACGGAGAGGTCCTCAATGAAATGAGTGAACGGTGTGGTGATGATAAATGCGGATGTGATGACCCAGAGGGTAATGCCGAACAGTTTGTTGAACAGTCCGCAATACTCTCCTTTCGCAATGAACAGAATATAATAATAGTATCCGCAGTTAAGTGAGATATAGCACAGAAGGCACGGGATCTGTACCAGATACTTCAGCCACAGAGCGCTGTCCGGATGGTACCAGATAACACTCAGCGCGAACAGATCCGATATCCCGAGCAGCATCGTGATACATAGCAGATACAGATAGATCGAACCCGAATTGGTCGGATACGGACGCTGCAGCAAATACATGCCAAGCAGGATCGCAGCCAGCAGGATCGCGATCAGGTCATACGAATAGTTAAAAGCAGCCATATGCAGTTACACCCCTCTGAGGGTTTCCGCACTCCCCTGCAGAACCCTCCGAGGATAATTATATCATACTTTAAGAATTCGTATACCCCTTTTTTATATTTTTTGTGAATTTTACATGTGTAAAAATTCACGTAATGCGCAATTTGTAGAACGGTGCTTTTTCTAAGTCTTACAGCGATAGAATAAATGTCGTTTTTTCAGGTGAACGGATCCTCTTCTTCCGGTATCGCGAGAATCCTGTTTGCGCGATATTCAGAGACATTAAACGTCCTGATCCCGACAGAGTTTCCGTCGATCCCGTTGTTCCTGCAATACTCGATATACCAGTCCGTGTCGACCATCTCGTTCTCGGGTATGCCCGAGTTTTCGAAGTATTCGAGGATGGCAGGTGCCGCATCGGTCGAAAGGCTGCTGATATAGTAATAATCGTAGCCGTATTGGCTGCGCGTCGATACCGCGCCTTTGATAACATTATCGTTTGCCAGATTGAATCTCGCGATCCTGGCATCGGCGTTAAGGAAAGCAAACGGGATATACACTATGCTCACCGCGATAACGCAGAAGCGTCTGAACGAGAAATCGTCCTTAAGTACCAGTATTATCACTCCGACGAGCAGCACCGCCAGCGTCAGCAGCGCGAACAGCACGGATATCCTGTACATCGTAAGATTGTATACCTGAATATACATGATCATCCTGATCGCGCTCGAAGCGATCATAACGTAGGTGCAGAAGCAGATCACCAGCAGTATCGCGTTGAGTACCCTGCTCTTTTCGATGCGCTTTTTGAGGATGAGCACCACCGCGAGGTTCAGGACGCTCACGATGAGCAGCTGGAAGAAGCCCCTGCGCGCGTATTCCGCGTAAGAGATGCCCTCGGGAAGCTCAAACCCGCCGATGAACAGGTACAGGATCTGCACCGCGGAGAATACCAGATAAAGCAGCGCCACCACCGAAGTGACCGTGATCGCCGCCACAGGCTCGGCTCTCTTGGGCTCCTTAACGGTGATCAGCGGAGCCTCATCCCTTACATGCCTCATACCGCAATATGCGGAGATGAAGCCGAAAGCCAGCATGAACAATATGCCGAGGATGTTCTGCCACTGAATTATCTCTACGAATAACCTCGCGAAGATATTCTCGAATACCGCATCCGCGGACGCCAGGATGAGCCCGAGGACTATGCATGTGGGTATCGCGATAAGGATACCCGCCAGAATAGGGCCTGCCTTGCTCTTCTTTTCCTTATCACTGAGGCTGAAATACGATCCCCCGTCTGAAAAAGGCGTGATAACTTTAGTGATCGAGCCTGCGGATACAATAACTATCTCTCCGAACAGCTGCGCCAGATCCCATTTCGAATCGTCGGCGTAATTATGCAGCAGCAGTGTCATGAGGAGCAGGAACTCTGCCACATAGTTCGAGAAAAGCACCAGCTCATTGGCCGTGCAGAAACAGGATACGCTGATGATCAGCATGACAGTCATCATGAATACGCTGCCTTTTTTAAGCTGTTTTCCGGTCTTTTGCGTAAGATACGCCACCAGAAATACCAGCGATCCGATCCATACGGGAGTGAGCACTCCCGACCAGTTCTTAAACATGCAGAATGTGAAGACCAGCGCGTATATCGCGCAGGGCAGCGCCAGAAGCCTGAAATTCCAGGATCTGTTGAGCTCAAGCTGGCGCTCGGCATCCGCCGCGGCCGGGCCTGCCTGAGCCGTTTCCGCTGAGGGCTGAGCCGATACAGACTGCTCTGCCGCGGACTGCGCTGCCGTCGGCATCGTCATAGCACTCTCGGTATAAATATCTTCACTCCTCGTTCCGGTTATATTGTTAACATCATACTCGTCCATGTTTTCTCTTAAAAACCTCCCACAACCCTTTGCATATTATTTTTCGGTCTCGTCCAGTGCCTCGACAGCCGCGATATCCGGATCGAACTCCAGGATATCTCCGGGCTGGCAGTTCAGGGCACGGCAGATCTTGTCCAGAGTGTCGATCCTGATCGCCTTGGCCTTGCCGTTCTTCAATATCGAAATATTTGCCATGGTGATCCCTACACGCTCCGCAAGCTCCGTAACGCTCATCTTACGCTTGGCGAGCATTACATCCACATTGATGATGATAGCCATAACGCACCGCCTCCTTAAATCGTAAGATCGTTTTCCTCACGGATCCGGCGGGCTTTGTCGATAAGCCTCGCCAGCGAACCCGTAAGGCCTCCCACCGCGAACCAGACAAACGAATACTCAAACATCCTGAACAGGATCATATTGTCCGTACTCTCCGCAATAAAGAAATATATCGCGATACTGAGCAGCCAGATGACGCCGAGTATCGCGAACAGGCCGCTCATGATCCTGAACGCGACATAGTTTTCATTAGAGAATGAGTTATCGTTCCCTATCGCGCAGCACACTTTCCAGAACTGCCACAGTGCCGCATAACAGAAAACGGCAGTGATACCCAGCAGCAACAGCACCGGCATATCCGTTATGCCGTGCTCCTCGAGCAAATGTTCATTCCTGATTATACTAACCCCGCAGACGCCGAAAAATAAGGCTCCGACGATCGCGGCACCTATCGTGAGCAGCTTGAGTCTCATGGCTATGCCTGCCTGCGTGGTCTCCTTTTGACGCTTTTTGTTTTGTCTGTTCATATGAAGCTTCCTCCCCGGATCCGGTTTCGGACACCCTTCCGATGCCCTGTACGATATCGATTATACACACGCTCTCTCAAATGTCAATATAAATTTATCGTATCTCAATAAATCTTTATCATTCTATCGGTGTAGTGCAGCTATTGAGGCCGCGATCAGGCCCGTCACCGACTGACGATACGATCCCCGGATCCCGCCACGGGATGGCCATGGGTCTTCCGATCCCCCTTTCTCCCATTTGGGCTTGTACTCATCCGAACAACAGGGGTATAATCGAAAGGAAAGGCAGTCTCATATCGGAAAGCCGACAGATTTTGCTGAACTGCCGAAAAGACGATCTGGAGGAGAGCTCATCATGATAAATTGCCGTCACTTAAGAAGAATCCCGCTTCTTTGCGTGGCGGCGTTTTTTGCGATTCTTTGCGGTTGTTCAGCTTTTTCCGGTGCAGGCAGCGCTTCCGGCAGCCAAAAACAGACTGCGGAATTATTTGCAATGGACACGGTCATGGAACTGACTGTTTACGGGGATCCCGCCGTCTTAAAAAGTGCCGAAGATATCATTACCGGTCTTGAGCATAAGCTCTCCGTGACCGATGAGAACAGTGAGATATACAGATTAAACAGAGACAAACAGGCCGATGTGAGCGAAGACACGCTCGAGCTGATCGGCTTTGCAAAAGATATATGCGAGCGAACGGACGGAGCTCTCGACATCACGGTCTACCCCATCGTAAAGGCGTGGGGTTTTACGACCGGCGAGTATCGCATTCCTTCCGCCGATGAGCTGCAAAAACTTCTCGAAACCGCAGACTATAAGAAATTGCAGATAAACAGCAGTACCGTTGCGATCCCCGATGATTCGATGGTCGATCTGGGCTCGGTAGCCAAGGGCTATACCGGCGACCGCCTGATCGGACATTTCAGGGCAAACGGCATCACGAGCGCGATCGTAAGCCTGGGCGGCAATGTTCAGACACTCGGGAGTAAGCCCGACGGCAGCCCCTGGCGTGTCGGTATCGCAGACCCTTTCGGCGGCGAATACGCGGGAGCCTTGAGTGTCCGGGATAAATGCGTCATCACCTCCGGCTCTTATCAGCGCTTTTTTGAGGAAAACGGAGTGTGCTACCATCACATCATAGATCCGTCGACCGGCTCTCCCGCTGCGGGCGGGTTCGTCTCGGTCACCGTCGTCGGCGACAAAGGAGTTCTGTGCGATGCCCTCTCCACCGCCCTTTTCGTAATGGGAAAAGACAGAGCGTTCGATTTCTGCGCCTCTGCCGGCGACTTCGACGCGCTGTTTATCGACGAAGACGGGCGGATATATATAACCGCCGGCATCGCCGATGATTTCACCCCTTCGGGAAACTATAAAGATGCCGGGAACACCGTGATCGGGCACTAAGAGACCCGGGAAGACAAGTGAAGACATGGGGACGGTTCTTCTGTCTGCGAATTACGCAGACAGAAGAACCGTCCCCATGTCTTGCCCATGTCTTATGTCTTATGTCTTACCCTTATCTTACCGTATCTTATTTCTTTCTGTTTCTTCTTGCCAGCGCGATCACTGCCGCAACTGCTGCGAGGCCTACCAGTCCGATAACGATATGTGTGCCGGTATTGGACTTTGTCGCGCCGTCAGCCGGCTGTGTGCCGTCGGTGCCTGTCACCTGAGCGTCGGTCTGCGCACCGTTGTTGTCCTGTGCGGGTGTATCGGTTACCGCAGCGCCCGGGATCGTCTTTGCCACAACCAGTGCCGAAACAGGCTCGATTGTGATCTTGCCCGATACGCTGCCGAGGATATCGGTGCCTGCCTTTATGCCGTTGATATATACATCCCAGCTGCCGTCGGGAAGTGTGTACTCAACAGGCTCTGTCTTAGCATTGAAGAACAGGTACATCTCTTCGACGGTCTCACCTGCCTGACCGCCCTTTACATTGAATCCGACCACCTGATCGTTCAGCTCCGCGATCGTCGAAACATTTGCCTCGATATCGGCCGCATTGTCGAGTCTTAACGAAGGATGCGCCTTTCTGAAGGCGATGAGGCCTTTGTAGTAATCATATACATCGGCGTATTTCTGCTCCTCGAGTGTAGCCCATTTGATCGAATTAACCGTATCTCCGGCGTTGTAGCTGTTGGAGTTGTAGGTGCCGTCTTTGTTGGTCTTGGTCCTTAACATCTCCTCGCCGGCCGACATGAAAGGCACGCCCTCCGCTGTCATATAGATCGCCGCAGCGAGATTGTTCATTTTGATGATCGTCTCCTCAGCGTCCTTGGAATTGGAGAGTCTCAGCCTGTCAAACAGGGTGTTGTTGTCGTGGCACGATGCGTAATTAATCGTCTGCGCAGGTGTCTTGCACCAGGTATCGAGTCCGATGAAGCATCTCTGGATCTTTGTCTCGTTGCCTGCGGCGCCCGAAACAAACCCTGCCGCGGTATTGAACACGCTGCCTTTTAAGGCATCGCGGATCGTATCGTTGAAGTATGCGAATCCGGGTGTGAGCTTGCTGTTGGTCTGTGTCGCGAGCTCAACGTTTTCCTTCGTGGGATTGGTGGATAAACTCCAGCCCTCACCGTAGAAAATCACGTCGGGATGAGTCTTGTGAACGGTCTCAACGATCTCATTCACCGTATCGACATCGAGCAGGCCCACCAGATCGAACCTGAAGCCGTCGATATGATACTCATCGGCCCAGTAGAGCACCGAATCCACGATGTATTTGCGGACCATTGAACGCTCCGAAGCCGTATCGTTTCCGCAGCCCGAACCGTTTGAATAAACGCCGTCCTTCATTCTCGAGAAATATCCGGGAACCAGCTTGTTGAAGCAGAAATCGGCAGCGCTGTAAACATGGTTGTAAACCACGTCCATAACCACGCTGATACCCCTGTTGTGCAGGGACTGAACCATCTGCTTGAACTCTTTGACGCGGACCTCGCCGTTGTAAGCATCTGTGGAATACGAGCCCTCGGGAACGTTGTAGTTCACGGGATCGTAGCCCCAGTTGTATCTGTTGATCGCGGAGGTCTCATCGACCGAACCGAAATCATATACGGGGAGCAGATGCAGATGCGTGATGCCGAGCTCTACCATATGATCGACCGCGGTAGCCTTACCCTTGAGCGTCTTGGTGCCTGTCTCGGTAAGTCCGAGGTATTTGCCCTTGTTCAGTATATTTGCTTCGCTGTTGACCGTCAGATCCCTGATATGCGCCTCGTAGATGATCGCATCGTTGATGCCCTCGCCCGCATGGGGATTCTTATCATTGTTCCAGCCCTCGGGATCGGTCGAATCGAGATCGATGACCATCGCCCTCTTGCCGTTCGCTCCGGTCGTCCTCGCGTAGGGATCGCATGCCTCGCGCAGCTCTCCGTCCACGTTCGCGGCGTAAGTATAATAGGTTCCGTTCAGGTCCTCGTTGACTGTTGCGACCCATGTTCCGTTTACATCCGCGGTCATCGGAACTGTTCTGATCAGATCGTCTGTACCGTCGGTGCCCGATTGATAGAGATTAACGCTCACCTCCGACGCAGTGGGCGCCCATACCCTGAAGGTCGTGCCTGTCTTGCTCCATACGGCGCCGAGGTCGTCACCCTTATATGTGAACTGAGCCTCAAACTCATCCGTCGAAAATACCACGGGCAGAGTTATCGGATAGTCATTGCCGTCATAAGTCAGATAATAGCCTTTTCCGTACACATCCAGCTCCTTGTCGATCGTAAAAGTGTATATCCTGCTGCCATCCGGGGAAATGCCGGTGATGCCGATATCGCCGTCCTTTCCCTTCATGGAAAACTGCGAAACGAGATCTCCCTCGAGCTCAGCGGTCATCTCAACCGTTACCGTACCGTCCATGTTGTACTTTGCGGACTTGACCTTGATGCCGACAGCAGCGTCTCCGCCGTACTCCTTAGTGTAGCCCTTCACGCCCGATTCGACGTAAATGTCCACCGATCCGGTAACGAGCTCGGCAATGTCGATGAACTGGTCTTCGGAAACATCCTTATCCCAGCTCTCGGTCCTGACGATGAATCCGACCGAAGTAACTCCGGCGGTCACCTGCATCGTGGCAACCTTTTCGCCGTTTACGTCCTCAAACGCGTAAGCCGCGCCGTCCTTGCCGTATTCCCAGAACCATACGTCCCATCCGGCATAATTGCCGTCCGGGCGGTGATAATGCAGCCTGATGACCGGTCCGTCCGCCGCTTTCACGGGCACAGCCCTCATGGGCATGATACCGGCAAACAGCGCAGCGACCATCAATACAGCGATCAGGCCCGCAGTAATCCGTTTAATCCTTGCAGTCATAAAAACCCCCTTATTTCATATCTGTCCAAAATGGGCCTCCCGGCCCGCTACGAACCTATAATAACAGAGGTTGGAAACGTTTTCAATCATTTTTTGGAAACGTTTCCAGAAATTGAATAAAAAGGTGCCTGTCACCATAAACTTTTCTTTATGGTGACAGGCACCTTTTCACAGGCACCGATCATTATCGGTCCGTTATAGCTTATGAATTCTGAATAAGCTCGAGCACTTCGGCTCTGGGAGCATATCCGACCTTTTTGCCGACCTGCTGTCCCTTCTTGAACACAAGCATAGTAGGGATGCTCATGATCCTGTACTCTGCCGCGAGGTCCTCCTCGTCATCGATATTAACCTTGCCTACGAGGAACTCGCCGTCGTGCTCCTCTGCCAGTTTCTCGATCTCGGGTCCGAGCATCTTGCAGGGGCCGCACCAGGGAGCCCAGAAATCTACCAGTACCGGGATATCGGACTCAAGAACCTTCTCCTTAAAGTTATCGTTTGTAAGCTGTATCTCCATAATTAACTCCATTCCGTGCCATTGGCACAATCGTGAAAAAATAGTCACATTTTTGCGTTACGTTAGCATTATACCATGTTTTCTGCAGAAAGAAAGGCTTTTTCGGTTTTTTAATAATGATTTTAGAATAATAAAAAAGGAATAAAAAGTATTGCGTCGTGTTTTCTCGTGTGCTATACTTTCTAACGTAGTATTCATTACCACTTGATGTGATTATCACATTTGTTATTTGAATTAAAAAGTGTCTTACGGCACAGAACGGAGGATAATATGTCAAAAGCGATCTCTATTCCCAAATATTCATTTTCAGAAGAGCTCATCAGCTCGATCTCTCACGGTATCGGCGCGGGACTGGCCATCTCGGCCTGCGTGCTCGGCGTCATAAAGGCCGCGCGCGACATAGACTCCGTGGGCACGATCGGCATTGTCAGCGCCGCGATATTCGGAGCGACGATGATCATGCTCTACTGCATGTCCGCCATATATCATGCGCTCCCTGTCGGGGACGCGAAGCGTGTATTCCGCGTCATCGATCACTGCAGCGTGTTCCTGCTGATCGCGGGCACATACACTCCCTACGCGCTCATAAGTCTGCACGGCGCGCTCGGCTGGACCGTATTCGGAGTCATCTGGGGCCTCACCGCTCTCGGCATCACATTTAACGCGATCGATGTCGACAGATTTGAAAACGTATCCGCAGTCATCAATCTCGTCATGGGCTGGATGGTCGTATTTACCGCCAGATATCTTTCCGCATCGATCGGCAGCACGGGTATGAAGCTCCTGATCATCGGCGGAGTCATCTACTCCCTCGGCGCGATCCTCTACGGCCTCGGCGACAAGATCCGCTACACCCACTCGATCTTCCATTTCTTCGTGCTGGGCGGCAGCGTGCTGCATTTCTTCTCTATCTACCTGACGGTGCTGTGATTGTGATCTTTTCAGGAAAGAGAAGACAGGGGAAGGCAGTGGCGGTTCCGAAGACATGGGGACGGTTCTTTTGTCTTCTCTGCAGAATTCGCAGACAAAAGAACCGTCCCCATGTCTTCCTCTTAATCTTAGTCTTACTCTTATATCAAACTATCCTTCCGCCGCCGAGCACCTCGTCGCCGTCATACAGCACGAGCGACTGCCCGGGCGTGATCGCCCGCTGCGGCTCGTCAAATACAAACCTGAGACCGTTGCCGTCGGCATACAGCGTCCCCGGCTGCTCCCTATGATGATATCGTATCTTTGCGAGACACCTGTACTCTGCCAGTATGTCTCCGCCCGGGATCCAGTTCACATCCGCCGCAAAAACCTCCCGCTTGAACAGCGCCTCGTCGGGTCCCAAAACCACTTTGTTGTCCGGCACATCGATCGCGATCACATACAGCGGTTCCGGAGCTGATATTCCGAGGCCCCTGCGCTGCCCTATCGTATAGTGGATGATCCCCTTATGCCTGCCCAGGACTTTCCCGGACATATCGACAAAGTCACCCCCGGGTACCTTTACGCCTGTATATCGCTCTATCACCGATGCGTAATCCCCGTCGGGCACAAAACATATATCCTGGCTGTCAGGCTTTGACGCGTTCACAAAACCGTTTTCCGCCGCAATCTGCCTCGACTCGTCCTTGCTGAGTGCTCCGAGCGGGAACAGCGTATGCGCGAGCAGTTCCTGCGTCAGCCGGAACAGTACGTAGCTCTGATCCTTCGACGCATCCAGCCCTTTTTTCAGTACATATCTTTCTCCGTTATACTCTATACGCGCATAATGTCCGGTCACTATCTTATCACAGCCGAGCTCCAGCGCTCTCTGATACAGCCTCTCGAACTTCAGATGTCGGTTGCATTCTATGCACGGGTTGGGAGTTATGCCTTTCAGATAACTGTCAATGAACCTGTCGATGACCTGCTGCCTGAACTCATCTTTGAAATTAAAGACATAAAACGGCATCCCGAGACGGTACGCCACACTCCTCGCGTCTTCGGCGTCATCGACCGAACAGCAGGTCCGAGATACATTTGGGCCGTCTATCACACCTTCATCCGAGATATCATAGAGCTTCATCATGCATCCGATGCAGTCATATCCCATATCCAGGGTAAGCTTCGCAGCGACGGATGAATCCACGCCGCCGCTCATCGCTATCAATGCTTTCCCTTGCGTTCCCACAGCTTTCACCCGCTTTCCGATACACTCACTGCTGCGATCTTATCGGCACTCCGGTGCCTTACCCGTGATCAGCACTCGAGTGCTTTGCCCGTGATCAGCTCATAGCCCTTGAGATAGATGTCGATAGTCTTCTGCGCGACATCCCCGGGCAGAGTCCAGTCATCATGAGGGTTCGCGAGCAGCCAGTCGCGTGCGAACTGCTTGTCGAACGAAGGCTGTCCGTGGCCGGGCTCGTATTTGTCCGCGGGCCAGAATCTCGATGAATCGGGAGTCAGCATCTCATCGCCGACTACGATATTGTCATTCTCGTCGAGGCCGAACTCGAACTTGGTATCCGCTATGATGATGCCCTTGGTCAGAGCGTAATCAGCGCATTTCTTATAGATCGCGATCGTGTAATCACGGATCTTCCCGGCATATTCCTTTCCCTTGCCGGGATAATACTTCTCGAGGTGCTCGATGCACTGCTCGTAGGAAATATTGATGTCATGGTCTCCGAGCTCCTCCTTTGTGGAAGGCGTGAAGATAGGCTCGGGCAGCTTATCCGACTCCTTAAGGCCTGCCGGAAGCTTAATGCCGCAGACGGTCTGATCCTCTTTATAGCTCTTCCATCCCGAGCCGGAGATATAACCTCTTACGATACACTCTACGGGCAGCATGCGCAGCTTTTTGACGAGCATGCACTTGCCTGCGAATTCGGGAGTCCTGAAAAACTCGGGCATATCCGCGGGGTCTGTCGAGATCATGTGGTTCGGCACGATGTCCTCGGTCAGATCGAACCAGAACTTCGACATCTGGGTGAGCACATTTCCCTTGCCCTTGATGACATTGTGCAGGATAACATCAAAGCAGCTGATCCTGTCCGACGCGACCAGGATCATTTTGTCCCCGAGATCATAGATCTCTCTTACTTTTCCCGACTTAACCGGTACGTATTCTTTCATCTTTACATCGGCCGCAGATACGGCCTTCCTCCTTTTTCTCCCGAACATGCGGGTTTTCTTTACTTTCCACTATAAGAATATAGCATATCCCCCGATATGCCCTCAAGCAAAATAAAATTTATTTGACAAATCACAATTTGGGCTGTACAATACAATCAGTAACAATCGATATATCGTATATCGATATCATACTTACATACTGCGTATAATGTTATATTGAAAATGAAAGGAGCATTTTATGGATCTCAAACTTAAAGACAAAGTTGTTCTTGTAACAGGTGGTACAGGCGGCATCGGCACCGCCATCGTTAAGGCTTTCCTGGCAGAGGGCTCAAAGGTAGCGTTCTCTTCCACCAGCCAGAAAAAGATCGACGATCTGATCCCCACACTCAATGCGGCTCCCGGACAGGTAGCGGGATTTGTTGCCGACATGAATAAGGAGGAAGACATAAAGAACCTCGTTGAGAGCGCAAAGGCAAAGTTCGGCACACTCGACATCGTTATTCCCAATGCAGGCTATGAGGGCAAGTCACATCCCGTTCAGGACATGACACTCGAGCTGTTCGAGCAGACATACATGCTCAACGTATTCTCTGTTATGCTTCTCATGAAGTATGCTGCTCCCACTCTTATTGAAAAGCAGTCCGGCGCGGTAGTCGTTATCGCTTCGGCCGCAGCATATGAGCCCACAGCGGGCAACAGCGCATATGTATCATCGAAGTACGCTGTAGCAGGTCTTACCAAGTGCGTAGCCATGGAGCTCGGCCCCGTAGGCGTACAGGTAAACTACATCTGCCCCGGCCCCGTAGATACACCCATGATGCTCCGTATCGAGAAGGATTTCTTCGGAGATTCGATGACCCACGAGCAGGCTATGGCTGCCATCGCAGGTCAGTATGCTATGGATAAGCGCTATGCTAAACCTGAAGAGGTTGCCGACGCGGTTCTCTTCCTTTCATCGGAGGTTTCCGCTCACACCGCAGGTATGGGCATGCACATCGATTCCAAGGTTTCACCTACCAGTTAATATACAAAACCCATTTCTTCTGACAAAAGTGCCTGCCACCGTTTCGGTGACAGGCACTTTTATTATCGCCTTTTTACTTTTTCCAGCCTTCGGGCAGGTATTTGATCGTCGCATCGATCATGTCATCGACAAGCTTGTATACCTCATCCTCCGATGCGCGTCCGATAACCTGGGGATCGGTCATGAACGCCTCTCTTACCAGACTGCGGTCACAGGTAAGCGATGCCTTCAGTATCCTCTCATGGTTGCGCACATGAGGTATAACGAGAGCATATACCTGCTCGGGCAGCTTGCCCGCCGCCACGGGTCTGATCGCGTCGCGCTCGAATACCGCATTGGTCTCAACCACGGCGCTCTCGGGCAGATTCGGGATCTGGAGCGAAGTATTCGGGATATTTACATTGCTGATGACACGTGTCAGTCCGCACAGCGCCTTGATCAGCAGTATGCCCTCTTCGCCGGTGGGCTTGAGATTGATCTCCTCCTCACCGGAAGCCAGTCTGGCGGAGCGCTCGAGACGGTGCTTTAAGTCTTCTTTTCTCCACGAAACCGGAGTCAGGTCAAAATCCCAGCCTCTGACGGTCTCGGGATCCTTCAGATACATATCTCCGGGCATGAACTCGGCCAGGTGTCTGTCACCCGCTGCGGCGATCAGACCGTATCTGTTGAACAGATCGAACTTAACCCTGTGCTTGCAGGTGAAATGGCTGTTCGCCCAATGTTCGCTGTTGTCCTCAACCCAGCCCTTATCGAAATTCTTGTCTATATAGTTTCTGTAAACAGGGAACAGATCTATTCCCTTATATGAAGCATAGTCAAACCAGGTAAAGTGGTTGATGCCGAGCACGTTGATGTTGATCTCGTGGCGCTCGGGCTTTTCAGCCACATAGCCCTCCTTCTGCAGGATGCCGGCCAGCACTTCCTGTGTGCCGAATACCTCGTGGCAGCATCCGAAAGCCTTGATCTGCGGGAATACATGATAGAGTACCTTGACGCACAGCGACATGGGATTCGTATAATTGATGATCCATGCCGAAGGGCAATAACTCTTTATCGCCTCTGCGATCTCCACAAACATCGGCAGCGTGCGCAGCGCCCTTATCATGCCTCCGGGGCCCGCCGTATCGCCTACGGACTGGTAGATGCCGAGTCTTTCGGGCATATGTACATCCGATTCCATCTCATCGAAGGTTCCGGGGAGGATCGAGATCACTACGAAATCGGCTCCGGTGAGAGCTTCCTTCAGCGACCCGCTCACTACATAGTTCCACTTGCCCACCGCATCGTCTCTCTTGGAAATGCGGTTTCCGATAACGGCGTTGTTCTCGGCCGCCGCCCTGTCAATATCGTAGAGGCGGATGCTGCCCGACAGCTGCGGTTCCAGCGCCAGATCCGTCATAAAGGTCCATGCCCATCCTCTCGAACCGCCTCCGATGTAGGCGATGTTCAGATCTTCGATCTTTCCGTTGCGGTAATTCATGATTTTGTCTTTCTCCGTTCTGTTATTTGTTTACATTATATCCCAACCGCAGTATAATTTTCTTATACTTTATTTGGTTATTCTATTCATTTTCAATCATAATTTACTTATTGAGGTATCACATGCGCCAGACAGTTTTTGAAGAGACCACCGACGGCATCACGATCGACCGCGTCATCCGCGATTATGAGTATACCATGCCGACAAAACATTTTCACGATGAATATGAAATATATTATCTGCTCGAAGGCAAGCGCCTGTACTTTATCGGGCAGAATACCTACCTTATCGGCAAGGGCACCATGGTATTCATCAACAAAAATGTCATCCACAAGACCGGTCTGGCTTCGGGTCCCTATCACGACCGCATCCTCATAGAGTTCGCGGGCGAGCCCTTCGGCAGCTTCTATTCGTTCTTCGGTGATCTGAGCCTCGAAGCCTTCTTCGAAAAGCATCAGGGCATCATGGAGTTCGATGAGCGCGAGCGCAATCATGTGGAGAACCTGCTCCTCGGCATCCAGTCCGAGATCCACCATAAAAAGCCGGGCTACAGGTTGGCCGTTATGAACAGGCTGGCGTCTCTGCTGATATTCGCTCACCGTCACGCGGAGGACGGGCAGAGCACCCATTCATCATTGCCGAAGAATCCCAAGCACCAGAAGGTCGACGATGTGGCCAAATACATCGCCACCAACTGCACGAGCCCGTTATCTCTCGAGAGCGTCGCGGACACCTTCTTCGTCAACAAATGTTATCTCAGCCGTATCTTTAAGGAGATCACCGGCTTTACGATCAACGAATACATCAATGTGCACCGCATACAGAAGGCTCAGGAGCTGCTCTCCTCGACCGACATGTCCGTAACCGATATCGCGTCGGAATGCGGTTATGAGAGCCTGACCTACTTTGAAAAAGTCTTCAAGACCTACAGGGAGATCACTCCGCTGAAATACCGCAGCGAGTACAAGCACCGCATGAAGCGCCGCACCTCACTTGTCAAAACGGATACTCCATGATCCCTTCGGTCTCTATGTACCATCCGGGCGCATTGCGCATGGCTGTCATCGCGAGCAGCAGCGCGCCGTTCCCGGGCAGATACAGCGGCAGGTCGCGCCTGTCAGCCTGATAGTTGTTGCCGCTGGCCGCATATGAGTTTTTGCCGGTCACGCGCAGCAGCATATCGAAGGCTTTTCCGTACATCCCGAGCCTCGCGTAAGCCATCGCGAGCACCGCGAAATCCCAGCCCCAAAGCGAATCGAAGTCCCACGCCTCTTCTATCCTGCCGAGCGTCGCGCGCAGGACTGACCTGTCGGTATCGGTATCGAACAGCGCTTCTGCAAATACCATCGAGGGATGGTCGATATTGAGAGCCGTAAACGTGTCATCGCAGCCCCTGTACGCGGGGAGCAGGCCGTCCTTTATCTCCGGCGCGGCCATCTTTTCCGATACTTTGAGCCATTTCTCCTTCGCCGCGGATATCGGTGAGAGCATATCATACGCGAGCTTCAGCCCGAATCGCCAGTACCCCAGTTCAAAGGGCGCGTCGTTTATAACTCTCGGATCACCCTTTTCCTGCACCGAATACATGGGCGCGGGCAGATGATAATACCCGTCCGCCTCATCATACAGCGCATAATCCGCCATGAAATCGGCGGTCTTTTCTATGACCTCTCTGTATCTTTCGAGGAATGTACGCTCATCCTCAACAGCTACCTCGCATCTCTTTTCCGAATAGCGCGCGGCTCTTAAGAGTCCGAGCATATAGATGATGTGCGGCTGCTGCCAGATAAGGAGCGGCGCGATCACCGAGGGCGAGTTTGCGGCGTCGGGTCCGGTCATTTTGGGCCATCTGGCTCCGTCAAACCCGTTTGAACGCGCCAGTTCCACCGCTTCCCGAAGATTTTGCACATAAAAATCCAGTGACTTCTCGAGCAGGTCTCCCCTGCCGTACAACGCGAGCCATGCGGTATGCAGCGGGTGCATCTCGAGATGGAATTTGCCGTACCAGCTGTTGCAGGTAAGGCCGGTTTCCTGAGGCGGGAGCGTTGCGGTGCACTGTACGAAGGTCAGATACATAGAGAGTATCAGTCTTCTTTCGAGCTCTTCGGCTCTCTTGTCCGCGGACTCGAGGACATTGATCATGGCGCCTCTGTTCCAGAACAGATAGAAGCGCTTCCCCGAAGCCTCCCTGATCTGTCTGAAGCTGTATTCCGCGGGCTCGAGCCCCTCTGCCGCAAAGCTCATGCTAAACCAGTACGCGGCACCTGCACTTTCCGCGGCGGAGAGTGTGAATGAATGGTCTCCCGCCTCTTTTATACCCGTCTGGCCGGATATGCATACTCCGTACACATCACGGTCCATGGTTCTTTTAAGGCACATCTTCGAGTGCCCCTTTGTTGTCTCAAATGATAAAACTTCGGTCGTATGCGCTTCGGGCCTGTCAAACACACCGCCGTCACGCTCAGGCGACGCGTAAGGGAACTCCGCGAGCACCGAGAGCCTGTCCTTTAACAGTCTCGCCTCGATCGAAACACCCAGGCTCAGCCCGTCTCCGACCGCCGTCTCGATGCTTACTTCCCTGCCTTCGAGCTTAAAACAGCTCCTTAATACACCCGTATACAGGTCCAGTTCCTGCCGCACCGCATTTATTTCATCCGGTCTGACCTTCCTGCCGTCGAGCAGCAGGGAGAGCCTCACAAGATTGTATCTGTGAGGGTTCTGCCGTAACCGGTCATAACTTTCTTCTTCACCCTTTTTGCACTCCGTGGGATATCTTACCATCCTGTCGGGGCGCTCATAATCCGTATAAGTTATATCCGTGTCTGCCGCAAAATGTCCGTCCCCGTCGGGCGCGGTATGCCAGAAAGCCGATGCCATGGTAAGCAGCGGAGCGCCGCCCGCGGAATGATCATCCGCGAAGGTCTGCAGTCCGGTTATATCCGCAGTAAACGCGAAATCCCCGTTCCCCACCGTAAGCGGGGAGCGAAGATCGCGTTCTTTCAGGGTAGGATTAAAATGTCTTATCAGCAGTTCACGATGAATCATAAATTATCCTTTTAATCCACTGGTACTTATACCGTCCACCAGATACCTGTTAAAGAACAGGAATATCAGGAAAACAGGTATCATTGACAAAGTCGACATGGCAAACATCGCGCCGTAATCCGTAGTGCTCGTAGCATCCGCGAAAAGCTTGACCGCGATCGATACGGTGTAGGATTCGGGTTTGCCAAGGTACAGCATCGGCCCCATGTAATCGTCCCATTTCCAGTAGAACTGAATGATGATCGTGGAAATGAGAGCGGGCTTAAGGAGCGGGAACACAACTCTCGTAAATACCGTGTATTTACTGCAGCCGTCGATGATCGCGGCTTCGTCGAGCTCCTTCGGGATGCCGGCCATGAACTGCATCATCATGTAGATGAAGAACGCAGCTCCGAAAAAGTGCGGAACGATCAGGGGAAGTACCGTTCCGACCCATCCGATCCTGTTGTAGATCAGATACTGGGGTATCATTACCACCTGTCCGGGCAGCAGCATCGTTGCGATCATGATCGTGAATATGATCTTGCTCCCGCGGAACTTTACCCTGGCGAGGGCGTACGCGATGCATGAAGAACTCAGTACCGTGCCCAGCGTTGCGATCACCGTTATGATGATCGAATTCTTAAAATACGTTGTAAATGTAACATGTCCGAAGCCTGACCAGCCGCGCGAGAAATTATCCCATCTCCATGCGGGAGGCACCAGGTTCAGCGAGCCGCTCAAAATCTCGGGATTGTTTTTTAGCGAGCCCGATATCATCCAGAGCACGGGGTAGATCATCAGCAGTCCGAGGCCGAGGATGAATATGTGATAGAACGTTGTAGATATAATTCTCTTAGCTTTCATATTCCACCTTAACCTTCAGATTCGTTGAAAACCCAATGCTTGGAAGTTTTGAATACGATAGCCGTGATCACACCCATTATTAACAGCATAACCCAGCTCATCGCGCTTGCATAGCCCATATTTCTGCTTTGTATACCCTGTTTGTAAACATAGAGCGCATAATACATGGTCGCGTCGTTCGGTCCGCCGGCCGTGATGACGAATGCCTGCGTGAAAACCATGAAGCTCGAGATCAGCTGCATGATCAGGTTGAACAGGATAACGGGTGACAGGCACGGCATCGTGATCTTCCAGAATATCTTCCAGCCGTTCGCTCCGTCGATCTTGGCAGCCTCATAGTAACTGCCCGGGATCTCTTTTAATCCCGCCGCGAATATCAGCATCGAAGAGCCGAACTGCCATGCGGTCATCAGGATGATAGGCCATTTTGCCGTAGACATGCCGCCGAACCAGTTGACGGTCTTCAGTCCGAGTGCCGCCAGATTTGTGTTGATCAGTCCTTTTCTCGCAAAGAGCTCCTTCCACACGAGCGCTACCGCCACGCTTCCGCCGATCAGCGAAGGCAGGTAGTAGAGAGAACGGTAAAAACTGACCATCTTGCTCGGTCTCGTCAGCAGGAAAGCGATGAACAGCGCAAAAGCGAGCTTGGTCGGTACCGAAAGAAATACATACTGCAGCGTGACCTTTATGGAATTCAGGAATCTGGGATCACGGAAGAGGTAAATATAGTTTGAAAGCCCGATCCATTCTTCCTTTTCGATAAGATTGTAGTTCGTGCACGAATAGTACAGCGAACTGATCATCGGAATGATCGTAAAGATCAGGAATCCTATGATAAAAGGCGACGCGAAAACATAGCCCACCGTGTTCGTATTGTAGACAAACTTATTCCAGGGGGTTCTGCCGCTTTTGTCCGTGGCTTTGCTTGCAATGTTCATTTAAAAGACGCTCCTTGGGGGAATCGCCCCGGAAATGCCTTTTTGCGGGCATCGCCGGGGCTTTTATGAAAAAGTGAAAAGACTATGATCAGAACTGGGATGCCGCGAAATCGTAGAGTGCCTTTGCAGCCTCATCAGCAGTCATTTCTTTGTAGATAACCTTGTTGAGGTAGTAGTTGTACTGCTCCTTGATGGTATCGGTGCATGCGGGGCTCGAAGGATTTACGGTCTCTCCGCCGGTATCGAAAGCGCCTACAACGTCAACGTAAGCGTAAACTGCCTTCTCAACGTCTGTCAGATTGCCTGCGAGTGCCTCACGTACAGCGGTGAATGTAGGGATACCGCGCTCAGCGAGCAGGATCTGGTTTGCTTCGATGTTGCTCTGGAAGAACTCGATGAACTTTGCTGCCTCAGCGGGATACTTCGAATCCGAAGATACGCAGAGCATCTGCGATGACTGGATCGATACGCCTGCAGGGCCGTTAGCGGTCTTGCGGGGAGGATTGATGAGCTTGAGCTCTCTGCCGGCAGCAGTGCAAAGTGATACGAACTGGTTCGATGCAACCCATGTCATGGCTGCTTCGCCCGATACAACGAAGTCGTTCTCGATATCGCTGATCTCCTGGCATGCGCCGGGATCCGGATATGCGCCTGCGTCAACAAGATCCGCTCTCATCTGCATGTAATCGGTGAGCATCTTGTAATCGCTGAAGCCGAGGTTGTCGTTTGTCTTGTTGAAGAATCCGATGCCGAAGCCTTCCTGGTTTACGCCCATGGAAGCGCCTGCCTGCCAGTCATCAAACTTGGATGAACCGTAGATGCCGAGCTTTTCATGGATGGTAAGGCATGCCTGCTTGTAGTCTGCCCATGTCCAGTTCTCAGTAGGCTCAGCTACGCCTGCCTTGGCGAAAAGAGCGGGATCGTAAGCGATACCGTAAGTGTTAACGCCGCTGCAGAGTCCAACCTGATTGCCCTTCTCATCGGCCGCGATCCTTAAGAATGCGTCTGTGGTGCCGGATACGTCGATCGTTCCGTCAGCGATGAAGCCGTTTAAGGTATAGATCTTGCTCTGGTAAGTGGGGAAGTTGCTGCCGAGCTGGAAGATATCCCAAACCTCGTTCGAAGCCACAAGTGTTGCCAGCTTGTTGAAATAGCCGTCGAAATCCATGGGTTCGTACTCGATGTCTACATTGGGATGAAGCTTTTCATAAAGCTCGATAACGGCGATGGTCCTGTCATGTCTGGTCTGTGAACCCCACCATGCCATTCTGAGCTTAACAGGCTCATTTGATGCGCTGCCGGAATTGTCTGTCTTGTCGTTTCCGGTCGATGCCGCATTGTTGTCCGCCCCCTGTGTTACTTTGCTGTCGCTGTCGTCCGCAGTCTTTGCGCAGGCTGCGGTGCCGAGTACCATGGCCAGTGCCAGAAGGACAGCTAAAAACCGCTTGATTCTCATAAATAAGTCTCCCTTCTCTGTGATGTTTCTTGTTGTTACCTTCACGGTAATCACAGTATAGACTTAGGGCGGTTTTCAAGTCAATATTTATCGAAAAACAAACAAAAATCACTTCGAAATTCATTGTTTTCAACTTATTTTTACTTGCATAACAAAAGGGCGGCCGGAGCCGCCCATTAATTTAACTTATACGGTCTGTCAAATACTGCATTTTACTTCGAAAAAGACCGGTTTTTCATCTAAATTGACGTTGGGAGAATGTAATGACACCATCAATTTGCCTTCAATTGACTTGAACAGCATCCCGTGTCCGCCGTTCTTCGAAAAGAGCAGTTCGGGCTCCTGCTTCCAGGGTCCGTGCACGGTATTGCTTTCACTGTGCGCGAGCGCCAGCGTATAGCCTTCCTCGCCGAAGCTCGACCAGAGCATCGTGATCCTGCCGTCATCGTTCCTGTAAACGAACGGACCGTCGGTCACATATGCGCCGTCGCGTATCGTTTTGATCCACGGTGCCTCGGACGCGCGGAAAAGGAGTTTCGGCTCCCCGACCGCTTTTTTCAGGTCACGCGTAAGCTCCACAGCACAGATCTCGCCGTCCTTTACCTGGACCCATTCGTGGCAGAATATCATGTAGGGTTTGTTATCCTCGGCTGTCTCGATATAGAGCGTTCCGTCGAGGCACTCCCAGTCACGGGGAGTTACGGGTCCGTCGGAGTGAGGCACGAACGGCCCTAAGGGACTGTCCGCCTTCAGTATCTGCGTTCCCCTGCACACTCCTTCGGCCTTGAATGAGGCGAACATATAAAAGCTTCCCTCATATTTATGCACCTCGGGCGCCCAGTAATTCATATCCGACCAGAAATCCGCGGGAGGCGCAAAGCAGACGAACGGACCGTCAAATTCCTCGAGATCCGTGCTCACATACACATCGAGCCCGGTCCCCTTTCCCCAGCACTCGTTTCCTCTCGTACCGTAGAGATAGTATTTCCCTTCGTGCACAAGCACGAAGGGATCACGTATGTTGATTTCTTCTCTTTTCATCCTGTTTTATTCCTCACTGTCTTTTTTTAACGAAGCTTCCACAAAGCCCTTAAATACAGGGTGCGGCCTGTTCGGTCTTGATTTAAATTCGGGATGGTACTGTACGCCGAGGAAGAATGGATGATCCTCAAGCTCCACGGTCTCGACCAGATTGCCGTCGGGTGAGATTCCCGAAAGAACAAGACCGGCCTTTGTCAGCACCTCTCTGTAATCGTTGTTGAATTCGTATCTGTGACGGTGTCTCTCGGTGATCTCTTTTTCACCGTAGCAGCGCTCCATCAGCGTACCGGATTTGATCACGCAGGGATAGCTGCCCAGGCGCAGTGTGCCGCCCTTGTCCACCTCATCGGACTGTCCGGGCATGAAGTCGATGACCTTGTGCTCGGTCGCGTTGGTGGCTTCACCCGAGCAGGCGTCGGCGATTCCCGCGACATGTCTTGCAAATTCAATAACGGATATCTGCATTCCGAGGCATATTCCAAGATAAGGGATCTTCTCCTCACGCGCGTATTTTGCCGAGAGGATCATGCCCTCGATGCCGCGGTCTCCGAAACCGCCGGGAACTATGATGCCCTGTGCCACGCTCAGCCTCTCTTTATAATTCGCCTCGTTGAGTTCCTCGGAATCGATCCACTCGATATGTACCTTCGCATTGAGCGCGAAGCCGGCGTGTGTGAGCGCCTCCGCTACCGAAAGATATGCGTCGTGCAGCTGCACATACTTGCCGACGAGAGCGATCGTAACGTCCTTATGTCTGCCTTTGATGCGGTGGGCCAGCTCCTCCCACTCCCTCAGATCGGGCTTCGGAGCCCAGATACCGAGCTTTCTGCAGACAACGCCCGAGAAATTGCTCTTCTCGAGCATCAGCGGCGCCTCATAGAGGCTGTCCAGCGTAATATTCTCGATAACGCAGTCGTCTTCAACGTTGCAGAACATCGAGATCTTCTTGAAGATGCTCTCCTCAAGGGGCTCATCGCAGCGGAGCACGATAATGTCGGGGTTGATGCCCATGCCCTGAAGCTCCTTTACGGAATGCTGCGTGGGCTTCGATTTATGCTCGTCCGAGCCGTGAAGGAACGGAACCAGCGTCACATGGATGAACAGCGCGTTCTGCTTTCCGATCTCGAGCGAGATCTGTCTCACCGCCTCGAGGAAAGGCTGCGACTCGATATCACCGATCGTTCCTCCGATCTCGGTGATGACGATGTCGGCGTCCTTCTCGCGTCCCGCGCGGTATACGAATTCTTTTATCTCATTGGTGATATGGGGAATGACCTGAACGGTCGAGCCCAGATATTCTCCCCTTCTTTCCTTGTTCAGAACGTTCCAGTAAACCTTACCCGAAGTAAGGTTCGAGTACTTTGTAAGATCCTCGTCGATGAAGCGCTCGTAATGTCCGAGGTCCAGATCGGTCTCGGCTCCGTCCTCGGTCACATAAACCTCACCGTGCTGGTATGGACTCATCGTGCCGGGATCGACATTGATATACGGATCAAGCTTCTGCGCGGCGACCTTAAGTCCCCTGGCCTTCAGCAGACGTCCGAGCGACGCCGCCGTGATGCCCTTTCCCAAACCTGAAACAACACCGCCTGTAACAAAAATAAACTTTGTTTTACGATTCTCCATCGCCTTCTCCCCCATCATAATGTTTTGAATCTCTCAACCGCTTCGACCGTGTTCTCCCTGCTTCCGAAAGCGGTCAGTCTGAAATAATGCTCTCCGTGCGGTCCGAAGCCCGATCCCGGAGTTCCTACCACATTGGCCTCTGAGAGCAGATAGTCAAAGAACTCCCAGCTCGTCATGTTCCGTGGCGTCTTAAGCCAGATGTACGGCGCGTTCACGCCGCCCGAAACCTCAAAGCCGGCCCCCTTCAGACCGTCGAGGATGATCTTCGCATTGCCCATATAATAAGCGATCTGCTCACGCACCTGCTGCCTGCCTTCGGGCGAATAAACCGCTTCTCCGGCCTTCTGTACGATGTAAGGCGCTCCGTTGTACTTTGTTCCGTGCCTTCTCGCCCACAGCGGCCAGAGCCGCTCTCCTCCGGTCTCAAGATCTTTGGGAATAACGGTAAAACCAAGCCTGAGGCCCGTAAAGCCCGCTGTTTTCGAAAATGACCTGAACTCTATCGCGCATTCCTTCGCACCGTCGCATTCATAGATGCTGTGAGGAACATCCTCTTCACTAATATACGCTTCATAAGCCGCATCGTAAAGTATAATGCTGTCATGTTTTCTTGCAAAATCGACCCACTTCTGAAGTTCCGCCTTTTTGATGACCGCTCCCGTGGGATTGTTCGGGAAGCAGAGGTAGATCAGGTCGGGGATCTCCTCCGGAAGGTCCGGAACAAAGCCGTTCTCCGCCGTGCAGGGCATGTAGATAACGTTCTCAAAACGCTCCGCTGCCGCATCGTAGGCACCGGTCCTTCCCGCCATGACATTTGAGTCCACATAAACGGGATAAACAGGGTCGCACACGGCGATCCTGTTTCCTGTGTCAAATATTTCCTGTATATTACCGCAATCACACTTCGCGCCGTCGGAGACAAAAATCTCGTCGGCGGAAATGTCGCAGCCTCTGTCCCTGTAGTCCTTTTCGGCGATCACGCTCCTTAAGAATTCGTATCCGAGGTCGGGTGCGTAGCCCTTAAAAGTGGATGCGTCCCCCATCTCGTCCACTGCCGAATGCAGTGTTTCAATGACCTTCGGCGCTATCGGCTGCGTTACGTCGCCGATACCGAGTCTGATTATCTTTGCCTCGGGATGCGCCTCCTGATATTCCCTGACCTTCTTTCCGATCATCGAAAAGAGGTAGCTTCCCGGAAGCTTTTTATAATTTGCGTTGATCTTTGCCATTTTAAGCCTAACTCCTTTATTACAGATTCGTATACCCCATCAGGTCCCTGTCGACCTGTTTCGCGACGCCCACGCCTTCGGAAAGCGCCCATACGACCAGCGACTGTCCGCGATGCATATCTCCCGTGACATAAACCTTAGCGCGCGATGTCGCATGTTCGCCGGGTGCGGTCCTGACATTGGTCCTGCCGTCAAGCTCCACTCCGAAATCGTCCGTCACGTATTTCTCACTGCCGAGGAAACCTGCCGCGATCAGCACGAGATCCGCGGGTACCTCTTTTTCGCTGCCCTCGATCGGAACCATGTTCATGCGTCCGGTAGCGGGGTCCTTTTTCGGTTCGAGCGAGATCAGCACCGCAGCCTTCACATTACCCTTTTTATCTTTAATGAATTCCTTGACGGTAGTCCGGTAAATGCGGGGGTCCGAACCGAACTTCCAGATAGCCTCCTCCTGGCCGTAATCGGTCTTGAGGACTCTGGGCCACTCGGGCCAGGAATTCGAAGGAAGTCTCTTTGCCGGAGGCTCGGGCATCATCTCGAGCTGGGTAACGCTCTTCGCGCCGAGTCTGATGCTCGTTCCAACGCAGTCGTTGCCCGTATCTCCGCCGCCGATGACGATCACATGCTTACCTTTCGCAAGCTCTGTCGGGAACTTCGCAAAGCCCGTATCAAGCAGGCTCTTCGTAACCTCGGAAAGGAAATCCACCGCAAAGCGTATGCCCTTCGCATCGCGTCCCGGAACCTTGATGTCCCTGGGATTAGATGCTCCGCACGCAAGTACGACAGCATCGTATTCGCTGACAAGCTTCGACGCGGGAATGTCCTTACCGATGTCGGTGTTGATCACAAAACTGATCCCTGCCCTTTCCATAAGTTCTATTCTGCGGTCGATCACCGATTTGTCAAGCTTCATGTTCGGGATGCCGTAGCGCAGCAGTCCGCCTATACGGTCGCGGCGCTCGTAAACGGTTACGAGATGACCTCTGCGGTTAAGCTCCTTCGCAGCAGCAAGTCCGGAAGGTCCGCTTCCGACTATCGCCACTCTCTTTCCGGTTCTGACCGCGGGCTCACCGTCCGAAACGAGACCGTGCTCAAAAGCATACTCGATAACGGCTTTCTCGTTTTCCTTCGTCGAAACAGCCTCGCCCTCGTATCCGCAGGTGCAGGCCGCTTCGCACAGCGCGGGGCAGACCCTGCAGGTAAACTCGGGGAACGGATGCGTGACGGAAAGCCTTCTGAATGCCTCAGCCATCCTTCCGCGATAGACCAGTTCGTTTATCTCAGGAACAAGGTTATGCAGCGGGCATCCCGAAGCCATCCCGGCGAGCATAGCGCCCGCCTGGCAGAAAGGAACGCCGCAGTTCATACATCTGCACGCCTGGATCTGCTGCTCCGAGAGAGGAAGCCTCTCGTGGAACTCTTTGAAATCCTGCACGCGTTCCGCTTCTTCCCTGACCTTCCCTTCTCTTCTCTCATATTCAAGAAAACCGGTTGTCTTTCCCATTGTCTTCTCCTTCGTTAATTAAGCCTTTTCGCCGACAAACGTCCTGAATGCTTCGATCTTCGCGGCTTCGGGATCCATTCCCTCTTCCTCGGCCTTCGCGATCAGTCTCAGCATTTCCTTATAGTCCACGGGTATGATCTTCTTAAAATGCGATACATACCTGTCAAAATCATCGAGTATCTTTTTTCCCTTCGCCGAACCCGTATTCTCGACATGTGCCGTGATCAGGCGCTTCAGCTCGTCGAGGTCGGCCTTGTGCTCAACGGTCTCCATGTTGACGAGCTGCTTGTTCAGGTTCCTGTACAGCCTGTTGTCCATGTCGAGCACGTAAGCCACGCCGCCGCTCATGCCTGCCGCGAAGTTCTTTCCGGTAGGTCCGAGGATTACCACGCATCCGCCTGTCATGTATTCGCAGCCGTGTTCACCGACGCCCTCAACCACAGCCACAGCGCCGGAATTTCTGATGGCGAAGCGCTCGCCCGCCATTCCCGCGATGTAAGCCTGTCCGGAGGTCGCGCCGTACAGAGCCACATTGCCGACCATGATGTTCTCCGAAGGATCGTATTTGGCTTCCTTCGGTGCCTGAACGGTCAGTTTTCCGCCCGAAAGACCCTTTCCGAAGTAATCGTTCGCGTCGCCCGTGAGGTTCAGCGTCAGACCCTTCGGTATAAACGCTCCGAAGCTCTGTCCGCCCGCTCCCGCACAGTCGATCGTGATCGTATCCTCGGCAAGACCGTCGGCGTGATGTCTCGTGATCTCAGCGCCGAGCAGGGTTCCGAAGGTTCTGTCGGTATTGCCGACACTGACCTGAATAGTCGACGCCGTGCCTTCCTTTATCGACTTTAACAGCTTCTTTGACTTTAAGAGCACGCTCTCGTCGAGAGTCTTCTCAAGTCCGAAATCAAAGAGATTACCCTTGCCGAATACAGCCTTGTCGCGGGGCGTATCGGACATGTCGAGCAGAATTCCCGAAAGATTGAGCTTTTTCTGCGCGTCGGTCAGGCCTTCTTTAAGTTTGAGCAGATCCGTTCTTCCGACGAGTTCCTCAACCGAGCGGACGCCCAACGACGCCATGATCTCACGGAGCTGCCGCGCTATAAAGAGCATGAAGTTCTCTACGTATTCGGGCTTGCCCGCAAATCTCTTCCTGAGCTCGGGATTCTGTGTCGCAACGCCCATCGGACATGTATCCGACTGGCACTGTCTCATCATCACGCAGCCCATCGTGATAAGCGGAGCCGTGGCAAATCCGAATTCCTCGGCGCCCAGGATCGCGGCGATCGCCACGTCCCTGCCGGTCATCAGTTTGCCGTCCGTCTCGATTACGACCTTATTCCTGAGGCCGTTCGCGATCAGCGTCTGATGAGTCTCCGCCAGTCCGAGCTCCCACGGAAGTCCCGCGTTATGTATCGAGGAAAGCGGTGCGGCGCCCGTTCCGCCGTCATAGCCCGAGATCAGAATGACTCCGGCTCCGGCCTTCGCAACACCCGCAGCAACCGTGCCGACGCCTGCTTCGGAAACAAGCTTTACAGATATCCTCGCGTTCTTGTTTGCATTCTTCAGATCGTAGATCAGCTGTGCCAGATCCTCGATCGAATAGATATCGTGGTGCGGAGGAGGTGAGATAAGGCTCACGCCGGGCGTTGAATGCCTGGTCTTCGCGATCCACGGATAAACCTTCTTGCCGGGCAGATGACCGCCCTCGCCGGGCTTCGCGCCCTGCGCCATCTTGATCTGGAGTTCCTTGGCGCTCACCAGATATCTGCTGGTCACGCCGAAACGTCCGCTCGCTACCTGCTTGATCGCCGAACTCCTGTCATGGTCGGTTCCGGCCGACATCAGTCTTTCGTCGCTCTCGCCGCCCTCGCCGCTGTTTGACTTGCCCTGAAGCCGGTTCATCGCGATCGCGAGCGTCTCATGCGCTTCCTCCGAGATCGATCCGTAGGACATGGCTCCGGTCTTGAAGCGCTTAACTATCGAATGCTCGTCCTCTACTTCCTCAAGCGGTACCTTTTCCGCCGTTTCATTGAAATCAAGCAGGGTCCTCAAATACCCGGTTCTTTCCGCATCCGCGAGCTTTGTGTACTCCTTGAAGCGCTCGTAATTGCCCTCTCTGGTCGCGGTCTGCAGCGCATGTATGGTCGCGGGATTGTATCTGTGGTTCTCACCCTGGCTTCTCGACTTATGCCTTCCGAGAGCGGTAAATTCAAGATTAACATCGAGTCCCAAAGGATCGAACGCCAGGCTGTGCTGGGCGTCTGCCGCTCTGCCTATGTCTTCGAGTGTGATGCCTCCCACACGGCTTACCGTGCCGGTAAAGTACTCGTCAATAACCTCGGGAGAGATGCCGATCGCCTCGAATATCTTGCTGCCCTGATATGACTGGATCGTGGAGATGCCCATCTTTGAGGCGATCTTTACGATGCCGAAAAGGATCGCGTCGTCATAATCGTCAACGGCCGCATAATAGTCTTTGTCGAGCAGTTCCTCTTCGATCAGCTGAGCGACCGTGGCGTGCGCAAGATAAGGATTGACAGCCGATGCACCGTAGCCGAGCAGGGCCGCGAAATGATGAACCTGTCTGGGCTCTGCGGACTCAAGGATCAGCGACATCGCGGTACATTTCCTCGTGTCTACGAGATGCTTGTGAACCGCCGCCACCGCCAGCAGGGACGGGATAGCCACATGGTTCTCGTCTACTCCCCTGTCGGAGAGGATCAGGATGTTCGCGCCCTCTTTGTAGGCCTTGTCGACCTCGAGGAAGAGGTGCTTTAATACCATCTTCATCGGAGAGCTCTTATAATACAGGGTCGAAACCTTTGATACCTTAAACCCGTCCTTCTTCATGCTCTCTATCTTCAGAAGATCGAGGTCGGTAAGGATCGGATTGTTGATCTTGAGCACATGGCAGTTGCCGGGTTTCTGCTCGAGCAGATTGCCGTTCTTGCCTACATATACGGTACGTGAGGTTACGATTTCCTCGCGCTGCGCGTCGATCGGAGGGTTCGTTACCTGCGCGAACTGCTGCTTGAAATAGTAGAACAGGGGCTGGTACTTGTCGGACAGCGCCGCTATGGGTGTATCGATACCCATCGAGCCGATGCTCTCGCTGCCGGTCAGTGCCATGTTCCTGATGCCGTCGTAATAATCCTCCCATGTGTAGCCGAAGGCTTTCTGCAGGCGTGACCTTACCTTGCCTGTGGGCATGGGCACCTTCCTGTTGGGGATCTTCAGATCCGCCAGATGTATCAGATTGCTGTCGAGCCACTCGCCGAAAGGCTCGGAAAGCGCGTATTTTTCCTTGATCTCCTCGTCAACGAATATCCGCTTCTGCTTGGTATCCACGAGCAGTATCTTGCCGGGATGGAGTCTTTCTTTTTTCACTATACGGCTCTCGTCCAAAGGCAGAACGCCGACCTCCGATGAAAGGATCAGCCTTCCGTCATCGGTAACAACGTATCTTGAAGGGCGGAGTCCGTTGCGGTCGAGGATCGCGCCCATCACATCGCCGTCCGAGAAAAGTATCGACGCAGGACCGTCCCAGGGCTCCATCATCGTCGCGTAATACTGGTAGAAATCCCTCTCTTCCTGAGTGAGCGTTTCGTTGTGCGTCCAGGGTTCGGGGATCATGATGCTCATCGCGAGCGGAAGGTCGATGCCGCTCATTACGAGGAATTCGAGCACATTGTCGAGCATCGCGGAATCCGAGCCGCTCTGTGAGATAACAGGGAGCACTTTAGTCATGTCCTCAGCCGAAAAAGCCGAAGTATGCATGGTCTCCTCGCGCGCGAGCATCTTGTCCGCATTGCCTTTGATAGTATTGATCTCGCCGTTGTGAACGATGAATCTGTTGGGATGCGCCCTGTTCCAGCTGGGCATCGTATTGGTCGAAAAACGCGAATGTACCATGGCTATCGCGGACTCGTAGGACTCGTCCCTGAGATCCGCAAAGAATGTGCGGAGCTGGCCCACAAGGAACATTCCCTTATAGACAACGGTCCTGCATGAGAGCGAAGGCACGTAGGTATTTGCGCTCGACTGCTCAAACTCCCTCCTAAGGATGTAGAGCTGTCTGTCAAAATCGAGGTCCGTGCTGAGTCCCTCGGGTCTCGCGATAAATACCTGGTAAATAGCCGGCATGCACTCTCTTGCCCTGCTGCCGAGCACCTCAGGCTCTGTATCGACCTTTCTCCAGGCCAGTATCTTAAGTCCCGATTTTCTCGCGATTATCTCGAACATCGACTTTGCCTGACGCATATCGAGATCGTTCTGCGGGAAAAAGAACATGCCGACGCCGTACTGTCTCGGACCGGGGAGCGTGATACCCTGCTCTTTAAGCTTTTTTACGAAAAACGCATGAGGTATCTGGGTAAGTATGCCTACTCCGTCGCCGGTTTTGCCTTCCGCGTCCTTGCCTGCCCTGTGCTCCAGATTCTCAACGATCGAGAGCGCGTCGGAAACCAGGGCATGGCTCGGCTTCCCCTCGATATCGATGATGGCTCCGATACCGCAGTTGTCATGCTCAAATTCCGGGCGGTAAAGCCCCTGTCCCTTAACTTTTTCAAAAAGATCGGCCATTTATTTTTCCTCCGGATAATCTATGGGATAGTCATTGTCAAAGCAGGCCTTGCACAAACCCAGCCCGCCGGCCATTACATTCAGGTCCTCAACTCTTAAATATGCCAGTGAATCCGCGCCTATCCGTCCGCATACCTCTTCGGTCGAATGCTCCGACGCGATGAGCTGCTTGGCTGTAGGCACGTCCGTGCCGTAATAGCACGGATACAAAAACGGCGGGGAGCTTATGCGTACGTGTACTTCCTTTGCTCCCGCAGCCTTAAGCATTTCGATTATCTGCCGCATCGTGGTGCCGCGCACGATCGAGTCATCGATCAGTACGATGCGCTTTCCGTTCACAACCGGCTTCAGTACGCTCAGTTTCATATGAACCGCAGTCTGTCTCTCACTGTCGGACGGCTTGATAAAGCTCCTTCCGATGTAGCTGTTTTTGTGAAAGCCTATCGCAAACGGTATTCCGGAAGCCCGTGCATATCCCTCCGCGGCCAGCAGGCCCGAATCCGGAACACCCACAACGATATCCGCTTCAACCTTATCATTGGCCGCCAGCAGCCTGCCCGCCTCCGTCCTCGCGTCCCGCACTTCAACACCGTCGATGCGCGAATCCGATCTCGCGAAATATATGTATTCAAAAGCGCAGTGCGCATGCTTCGATCCGCAAAGGCTCCTGTCCGACTTAATGCCGTCGGTGCCGACCGTGACCATTTCACCGGGTTCTATATCCCTCAGTATCTCGCCTCCGACCGCCTCGATCGCTGCGCTCTCCGACGCTATGATGTACGCATCGTCTCTGCGCCCCATGATCAGCGGCTTTATACCGAACGGATCCCTGAGTGCCACGAGCTTTCTCGGGCTCATGATTATTAGCGCGTAACCGCCTTTAAGGCCTTTTGCGGCGTTCAGGACCGCGCTCTCGATACTGTCGGAGCCGATCCTCGCGCTGATGATCTCGTAAGCGATAACCTCCGAATCGGATGTGGTAAAATGCGCCTGTCCGCGATACATCTGTTTTTCTTTAAGGGCTTTCGTATTCACCAGATTGCCGTTATAGACCAGCGATATCATGCCCTTTATGTAGTTCATGGTGATCGGCTGGGCATTCTCCGGGATGCTGCCTCCCGTAGTCGAATAGCGGACATGTCCGACACCTATGTTGCCTTTCAGGGCCTCGATATCGGATGCGGAGAATACCTCGCTTACGAGTCCCATGCCCTTTTTTGTCATCGAATTGCCCTTGGGTCCCTGAGTATCCGAAACCGAAATCCCGGCGGATTCCTGTCCCCGGTGCTGCAGTGCGGTAAGACCGTGGTATATGTCCTTAGCCGCTTCGGCGCCTTCCTGCGCATATATGCCGAAAACGCCGCATTCCTCATGCAATTTGTCTTCCGATGCCGTACCGGTCATGATCCTTCACCGCCTGTTGTTTTTATGGTCCCGAAAAGCTCTTAAAAAAAGAGAAGGCGCCCCGGGAGTTTCCTCCGGGGCGCCTTTGCCTTTTACAGGAAGATATTATAACTCTGTCACTTTAAAGTGTCAATACAATAATTCCGAATAATCACAAAACCTCCCCGGGAAAGATTATACCATTTTCCCGGGGATAAATAAGAAACCAAAGGTTACCGGTTAACGTTATTCTACGTCCTGCAGCGCTGCGTAATTCTCTTCGCCCGTCCTTATCTTTACGACACGGCTGACAGGATATACGAAAATCTTGCCGTCGCCGATGCGGCCGGTATAAAGAGCCTTCTTTGCCGCTTCGATGACTTTGTCAACGGGAATCTCGCTTACGACTACTTCGATCTTAACCTTCGGGAGCAGGGTCATATCGATCTCGACTCCGCGGTATTTCTCGCCCGCGCCCTTCTGGATACCGCAGCCCATTACCTGAGTAACGGTCATGCCCGTAACACCCAGATCGTTCATTGCGCGCTTTAATGTCTCGTATCTGGAGAGTTTCGCGATGATTACAACCTTTGAAATTCCGGTATCGAAGTCCGCTGAGCCCGTCGGAGTCTCGCGTATCACAGGTACCGCAGCCTTTCTCTTGGCCTCGGATGCCTGCTCATAACTCTCGGTTCCGAGGTTCGTGTTCTCGTTTACGCTCATGGTCATGGTGTTCGAAATATCCATGATCGAGAAACCTGCATATGCCGAAGGAAGACCGTGCTCGGTAGCGTCGAGACCGGTGATCTCCTCTTCTTCCGAAACACGTAAGCCGACAGTCTTCTTGATGAGCAGGAATGCGATGAAGATAGTTACCGCAGTCCATGCCGCGGTTACGAACATGCCCGCGAACTGGATGCCGAGCTGCTTAAAGCCTCCACCGTAGAAAAGACCTTCTTCGATGCCTGCAACAGCAAAGCCGGGAGCGGTCTCGGTCGCAAACAGACCTACCGCCAGAGTACCCCAGATACCGTTGAACATATGAACCGCAACGGCACCGACGGGATCGTCGACATGAGATACATTATCATTGAACCAAACGCCGAATACTACGAGAAGTCCGGATACGGCGCCGATGATCGCAGCGCCCGCGCAGTCGGTAACGTCGCAGGGAGCGGTGATCGCAACAAGGCCCGCAAGTGAAGCGTTAAGACACATCGAAACATCGGGCTTGCCGTACTTGATCCAGGTAAATAACATACATACTACAGTCGCAACAGCGGGAGCGACGGTCGTTGTAAGGAATACCGAACCCATAGTGGGAACGTCGGTAGCCGCAGCGCCGTTGAAGCCGTACCAGCCGAGCCACAGGATAAATACGCCGAGTGCTGCGATAACGAGGTTGTGGCCGGGGAATGCGTTGACCTTGGTTACCTTGCCGTTTCTGTCACGCTCGAACTTACCCATTCTGGGGCCTAACATCCATGCGCCGATGAAAGCACAGATACCGCCTACCATGTGAATGCAGTTAGAACCTGCGTAATCGTGGAAGCCCCAGTCTGTCAGGAAGCCGCCGCCCCATACCCAGTGAGCCTCGATGGGGTAAATGATAGCGGAAATGATAGCCGAATAGATACAGTAGCTCGAGAACTTGGTGCGCTCTGCCATCGATCCGGAAACGATCGTAGCTGTAGTCGCACAGAATACAAGGTTGAATACAAATGCGGAATAGTCAAAATCCGCATAACCCGAGAAAACGTCAAAGCTGAAGCCGCCCATAAAGCCCTTTAAAATGTTGGGCCCCAGCATCAGGGACGCGCCGCAGATAAACCACATTACGGTACCGATACAGAAATCCATCAGGTTCTTCATGATGATGTTGCCGGCGTTCTTCGCTCTCGTAAAGCCCGTCTCGCACATCGCAAAACCTGCCTGCATCCAGAAAACCAGTGCGGCGCCGATCAAAAACCACACCGCAAAGATCTGTTCATTCACCAAACTCATAATCTCATCAATCATAATCTTTATCCTCCCTTTAACTATTAAAAAAGAGCTGCCACTCGGGGTGTTATTTCACCACCCCTTTGTGGCAACTCATTTTTTTCAAAAATTGGCTCAGTATACACTGAACAGCAGCTTTCCGTAGCTCGGAACCGGCCAGCACTCCTCGCTCGCGAGCATTTCGGCCTCGTCCACGTGCTTTCTCAAATGCTCCATCTTGGGGATCATATCGTCCCTGATGAACTCTGAGGTCGCCAGCACTGTATCAAAGCTCTTTACGCTTTCGAGCGACTGCTCGAGATCCTTTACTCTCTCGAGTATATAGTCGGTGAGCTCGGACAGCCTCTCCATCGTGGATATCTCGTAATTGCATTTTACATTGCCGCTGACCGACTTCATCATCGAAGTGGTCTTTGCCAGCTTGTACAGATAGTCCTCGATCGCGGGAAGGTAATCCTTCCTTACCATGTCGACCATCGTATGCGCCTCGATCGTAACGGTCTTGCAGTAATTCTCGAGCATGATCTCACATCTCGAATGCAGCTCGGACTCGGTAAATACCTTATGCGCCATCAGCATCGACTTGTTCTTCTCATCGAGCAGATGAGGCATCGCGTCGGGCGTGGTCTTAAGGTTCGAAAGACCTCTGACCTCGGTCGCTTCCTTTACCCATTCCTCACCGTAGCCGTTGCCGTTAAAGAGGATGCGCTGATGCTTTGTAATGGTCTCCTTGATCAGATCGTGCAGAGCGCTCTCGAAATCCGACGCTCCCTCGAGCCTGTCGGCGTACTGCTTAAGGCTCTCGGCTACCGCTGCATTCAGCATGATATTGCAGCATGCGATGCTGTTTGACGAGCCGAGCGATCTGAACTCGAATTTGTTTCCGGTAAACGCGAACGGCGAAGTACGGTTTCTGTCGGTGGTATCTCTCGAGAACTTCGGCAGGCTGTCCACGCCGAGTTTGATGACTTCTTTTTCTTTTCCCTGGTAAGGAGAATCGGTCCTGATCGCCTCAAGGATGGCGGAGAGCTCATCGCCGAGGAATACGGAGATAATGGCGGGCGGAGCCTCGTTCGCGCCGAGTCTGTGATCGTTGCCCGCGGTTGCAACGGAGAGACGGAGCAGATCCGAATAATCGTCGACCGCCTGGATGACCGCGCACAGGAAAAGCAGGAACTGCGCGTTCTCATGAGGGGTATCACCGGGTGAGAGAAGGTTCGCGCCCTTATCGGTTGCCATTGACCAGTTGTTGTGCTTGCCCGATCCGTTTACGCCCGCAAAAGGCTTTTCATGGAGCAGGCATACGAGACCGTGCTTTCTGGCTACCTTCTGCATGATCTCCATGGTCAGCTGGTTGTTGTCGGTCGCCACATTGGTCGTGGAATAGATAGGAGCCAGCTCATGCTGCGCGGGAGCAACCTCGTTATGCTCGGTCTTGGCAAGGATCCCGAGTTTCCAGAGTTCCTCGTTCAGGTCCTCCATGAAAGCATTTACCCTGGGCTTGATAACGCCGAAGTAATGGTCATCGAGCTCCTGTCCCTTGGGAGGCTTCGCGCCGAACAGTGTCCTGCCCGTATATACAAGGTCCGGGCGCTTCTGGTACATCTCGGCATCGATCAGGAAATATTCCTGCTCGGGACCTACGCTCGTCCTGACATATTTAACATCCTTGCCGAACAGCTTCAGTACGCGCTTTGCCTGCTTATCGAGAGCCTGCATCGAACGCAGCAGAGGAGTTTTCTTATCGAGTGCCTCGCCGCTGTAGGAACAGAACGCGGTCGGGATGCAGAGTGTGTGACCCTTTATGAACGCATAGGATGTCGGATCCCATGCTGTGTAGCCTCTCGCCTCAAATGTGGCTCTGAGACCGCCCGAAGGGAATGAGGACGCGTCGGGCTCGCCCTTTATCAGTTCCTTGCCCGAGAACTCCATGATCACGCCGCCGTCGGGTGAAGGAGAGATAAAACTGTCGTGCTTCTCAGCCGTAACTCCCGTCAGGGGCTGGAACCAGTGAGTAAAATGAGTGGCTCCGTGCTCTACCGCCCAGTCGCGCATTTCCTTTGCCACCGCCTCGGCAACGCTTTCATCGAGCTGCCCGTTCTCATCGATGGTCCTTCTGAGTGAATCGTATACCTTTGCAGAGAGTCTTGCTTTCATTACTCTGTCGTCAAACACCAAAGTTCCGAATAGTTCAGGTACATTCTTTTTTTCCATAATCTTTCCCTCCTGTGATTTTGAATAAAAAAACAGACGCCAAAGAGATAAACTCTTAAGACGCCTTTGTCTTTCGGTTTATTATTGCTTTACTTGCCGCTGTCTCCGTAGTTTGCGAGCACTCTCGCGGACGGATCCTTAACATCGCAGCCTTCCCAGTTTTTGTTCGGCATCCAGAAATCAACGACCATTTCCGACTGCCCGGGATAATACTTTTCAAAAATATCCCTGTACAGGAGCGATTCCTTTGTAAAAGGCTTCGCGTGACTGTATTTTTTGATGCCCTCTTCAAACTCGGCATCGGTGTACCGGCTCTCTGCGTATTCCGCGAGGTCGTCCTTGAGTGAATGCCCGACCGCATCGGAAAACGCCGCCTTTTCTCTCCAGAGTATGCTCTCGGGGATCAGCGCGTCCTTCTCGAACGCGTGCCTTAAGAGGTATTTGCCTTTTCCGTAACGGTTCAGCTTCTTCTCGGGATCGATCGCCATGCAGTACCCGACGAATGCCAGAGCCCCGAACGGAACGCGGGCCTCAAGTGAATTTACGCTGATGCATCTGTCCGCGCGGAGTACGTCGTACATATGCAGCTCCCTGATCCTCTTCTCGGCTTCTTTCTGGAACTCCTCCGCGTTCGGGGCGAAGTCCGTATATTTGTATCCGAATATCTCATCCGAGATCTCGCCGGTCATGATCACGCGTATATCTGACTGTTCATGTATCGCCTTGCATACGAGGTACATTCCGATCGATGCGCGGATCGTTGTGATATCGTAAGTTCCCAGCAGCTCGATAACTCTTTCGAGAGCGTTCAGAATATCCTTTTTCGAAATGATGACCTCGTGGTGGTTCGAATGTATGTAGTCCGCGACCTCTCTTGCGTATTTTAAGTCGATCGCGTCGATATCCATGCCTATCGCCCAGGTCTCGAGCGGCTTGGGGAGCTCTTTTGCCGCGATGCCGCATACCAGAGACGAATCGAGTCCACCCGAGAGCAGGAAGCCTACCGGAGTATCGGAATCAAGCCTTTTCCTGACACCCTCGGTCAGCAGATCGTGTATGTTCTTCGCGATCCCGTCCAAGTCATCGTGCTTTACCTCTTTAACCTCGGACATGTCGCGGTATTTTATGAACTCGCCGTCCTTGAAGTAATGTCCTGGAGGGAACGGGTATATCTTATCGGTAAGCCCCGTCAGGTTTTTCGGTTCCGACGCGAATATGTAGCTGCCTGCCGCGCTCCTGCCATAGTAGAGCGGCCTGATGCCTATCGGATCTCTTGCGGCGATGTACGAACCGCTTTTTGCGTCGTACATGATCAATGCGTATTCGGCGTCGAGCATTTTGAACATCTCTGTCCCGTACTCTTTGTACAGTGCCGGAAGGATCTCACAGTCCGAATCGCTTCCGAAGGTGTAGCCCTTCGCGATCAGCTCGTCCTTCAGCGGTCTGAAGCCGTATATCTCGCCGTTGCATACAAGAATTGTTTCACAGAACTTGCCGGGGCCGTGATCCGTCATAGGATCGTCAAAAGCGGTTACCGATAAAGTCTTTTTCATTCCGAAAAGGAAGGGCTGCATCCCCGCATCGGTAAGTCCCATGATCGACAGGCGGTTAAAGCCGAGCCAGCCGTTCCCCGTATTTATTACCCGGCTTGCATCGGGTCCTCTCGAATGAGTTTTTGAAAGTGCGGTCTTTACCGTTTCGTATCTGATGTCGGTCCCGCAAAAACCAAAAATAGAACACATGCTGACGCCTCCCCGTCTTTCCGTCCCAACGGGAACAGCTTACCGGATCCCGAAAAAAACGGAAAAAGCGCCTTGAAGATTATCTCTTCAAGACGCCCTTGTCTTTTATAGGTCTGAAGTCTACACCACTTAAAAATGGTTGTCAAGAACATTTTTTAAAAAATTGTCGAAACCTTGATCGTAATCTCCTCGAGCACATCGAGCAGCACGCGTACGGTGTCAAGCGATGTGAATATCGTAACATTGTTTTCGATCGCGCAGCGGCGGATCTTGGCGCCGTCCTCAAAATGCACGCCCGAGAAAATGGCTCTGGTATTGATCACATAGCTGACATTTCCGCTCCTGATCGAGTCGAGGATGTCCTCGCTGCCCTCGCTGAGCTTTTTCCTGATCCTGCAGCGGATGCCCGCATTGCGCAGGTACTCGCCTGTAAGCGAGGTAGCCTCGATGTTGAAGCCCATGTCGTAGAATCTGCGTACGAGCGGTATGCCCTCGATCTTGTCCTCATCGGCCAGGGATACGATGACGGTGCCGTAGTTTAAGAGCTTGAGTCCGGTCGCTATCAGCGCCTTGTACATGGCCCTGTGCATTTTTTCGTCGTAGCCTATAGCCTCACCGGTCGACTTCATCTCGGGTGAGAGATATACGTCCATGCCCTTGAGCTTCGAGAACGAGAATGCGGGAGCTTTTACGCACCAGCGCTCACGTTCCTTCGGATAGAGCTCGAATATGCCCTGCTCCTTAAGGCTTACGCCGAGTATCGCAAGTGTCGCGATGTCCGCGAGATGATAGCCTGTCGCCTTTGACAGGAACGGAACGGTCCTCGACGAGCGGGGGTTGACCTCGATGATGTATACGTCCTCTTTTTCGTCAACAATGAACTGGATGTTGAAGAGTCCCACTATGCCGATGCCGAGACCCAGCTGCTTCGTATAGGTCAGGATAGTGCCCTTGACCTTATCAGAGATGCTGAATGTCGGATATACGCTGATCGAGTCGCCCGAATGCACGCCGGTACGCTCTACGAGCTCCATGATGCCGGGAACGAATACGTCTCTGCCGTCGCAGATCGCGTCGACCTCGACCTCCTTGCCCATGATGTACTTGTCGACCAAAACGGGCTTATCTACATCGACCTCAACCGCGGTCTTTAAGTAATGGCGCAGGTCGTTTTCCTTTGATACGATCTGCATCGCGCGGCCTCCGAGAACGAAGCTCGGGCGCACGAGCACGGGATATCCGATGCGCTCGGCCGCGGCCACGCCGTCCTCGATGCTCGTTACGGCCTCGCCGTTGGGCTGGGGTATGTTAAGGTCCTTTAATACTTTTTCAAACGCGTCGCGGTTCTCCGCGCGCTCGATCGCGTCGCAGTCGGTACCGATGATCCTGACTCCGTGCTCCTTCAAAGGCTCGGCCAGATTGATCGCGGTCTGTCCGCCGAGTATCGCGATAACGCCGTCGGGCTGCTCGTAATCGATGATGTTCATGACATCCTCGACCGCAAGAGGCTCGAAATAGAGCTTGTCGCTCGTCGTGTAATCCGTAGATACGGTCTCGGGGTTATTGTTGATGATAATGGCCTCATAACCGTGCGCCTTTATCGTCATGACCGCGTGTACGGTGGAATAGTCGAACTCCACGCCCTGTCCGATACGGATAGGACCCGAACCGAGTACGATGATCTTTTTCCTGTCGGATTTCTGCGACTCATTCTCCTGCTCGTAAGTCGAGTAGAAATAAGGGATGTAGCTCTCAAACTCCGAAGCGCAGGAGTCGATCATCTTGTATACGGGCCTGATATTCTCCGCCTTTCGGATCTCGTAGATCTCCCGCTCGGTCATGCCCCAGAGCACGGCGATCTCCTTGTCGGCGAAGCCCATTTTCTTGGCTGCTTTAAGGTACTCTAAGTCGCCCTTGTGTGCTTCGGTCTCCTTCTCTGTCCTCACGATGTTCAGGAACTTCTCGATGAAGAAGGTATCGATGCCGGTCAGATCATGGATCTCGTTTACTTCAACGCCGAGACGCAGCAGCTGCGCGATCGCGTAGATACGGTCGTCCGTACCCGTCGTGATATATCCTTTGAGCTCGTCCGCAGGCATGTGGTCGAACTTTTTGTGATGCAGATGGAATACGCCGATCTCGAGTGAGCGGATGGCCTTTAAGATGCTTTCCTCTATGGTCCTGCCGACGCTCATGACCTCACCGGTCGCCTTCATCTGGGTGCCGAGGCGGTTGTTCGCGTCGTTGAACTTGTCGAACGGGAAACGGGGCATCTTCGATACCACATAATCCAGCGCGGGCTCGAAGGATGCGGGCGTATTCGCGAGCATGATCTCATCGAGATGCATGCCTACGCTGATCTTTGCCGAAACGCGCGCGATCGGGTATCCGCTCGCCTTTGAAGCCAGCGCCGATGAACGCGAAACCCTGGGATTGACCTCTATCAGGTAATAATCGAACGACTCGGGATCGAGCGCGAACTGCACGTTGCAGCCGCCTTCGATCTTCAGCGCGCGGATGATCTTCAGTGCGCTGTCGCGGAGCATGTGATATTCTTTGTTGGTCAGTGTCTGCGAAGGGCATACCACGATCGAATCGCCGGTGTGAATGCCGACGGGATCGATATTTTCCATGTTGCAGACCGTGATCGCGGTATCGTTCGCGTCACGGATGACCTCGTATTCGATCTCCTTATAGCCCTTTACGCTGCGCTCGATGAGGACCTGATGCACGGGAGACATCTCGAGAGCATTCTTCATGATCTCGCGGAACTCCTCCTCGTTGTACGCAAAGCCGCCGCCTGTGCCGCCTAATGTAAACGCGGGGCGCAGAACGAGCGGATAGCCGATCTTTTCTGCGGCGTCGAGGCCCTCCTCCATATTCTCGGCTATGATGGAAGGCAGAACGGGCTCACCGAGGCTCATGCAGAGCTCCTTGAACAGCTCTCTGTCTTCGGCGCGCTCTATACTTTCGGTCCTCGTGCCGAGCAGCTCAACGCCGCACTCACGCAGGACTCCTTTTTTCTCCAGTTGGATGGCCAGATTCAGACCGGTCTGTCCGCCGATACCGGGAAGTATGGCGTCGGGGCGCTCCATACGGATAATCTTGGCCAAAAATTCGAGATTGAGCGGCTCCATATAGACCTTGTCCGCTATGGTCTCGTCCGTCATGATGGTCGCGGGGTTGGAATTGCACAGGATGACCTTGTAGCCCTCCTCACGAAGGGAAAGGCAGGCCTGTGTGCCCGCATAGTCAAATTCGGCGGCCTGTCCGATAACGATCGGGCCCGAACCGATAACGAGTATTTTCTTCAGATCCGTTCTCTTAGGCATTTTCCACTACCCCCTTTGACTCATTCATGATATCGATAAACTCATCAAACAGGTACGCGGAGTCCTGAGGTCCCGGCGCGCTCTCGGGATGGTACTGTACCGAGAAGACTCTGTCTTTTTTGCATTCAACGCCCTCGATCGTATTGTCGAGGATATTAATGTGTGTTACCTCCAGACCGGTTCCGGCGAGGGATTCTTCCCTGACCGCGTAGGAATGGTTCTGCGAGGTGATCTCTATCTTGCCGGTCTTTAAGTTTTTCACGGGGTGATTGCCGCCGCGATGACCGAACTTAAGCTTGTATGTGTCAGCACCGTACGCGAGCGAGATGATCTGATGTCCGAGGCAGATGCCGAATATCGGGACTTTGCCGATCAGCTGCTTTATGGCCGCGATCGTCGGAACCGCGTCCTGCGGATCGCCGGGGCCGTTTGAGATGAACACTCCGTCGGGCTTGAGACTTAAGATGTACTCCGCGCTGCTGTCCCACGGAACCACAGTGACCTTGCATCCGCGGCGGGCAAGACTCCTCGGGATATTGCGCTTCATGCCGCAGTCGATGGCCACAACATGGTTGCTCTGGAGAGGGTAGAGATCACTGATCTTTGCCGTGCTCCAGTCGTAGGTCTCACGCGTGCTGACCTGCGCCACGAAGTCCGTTGCGGGAACCCAGGCCTTGAGCGCCGCGACCGCATCCTCCGTGGAAATCCCCGAATCACAAATATACGCCCTACAGGTACCGTAATTACGAATGTATCTGCCGAGCGTTCTGGTATCAATACCGCAAACACCCACGATGTCAAATTCTTTCATGACGTCCTCGAGGGTTCTGGTATAACGGAAATTTGAAGGTTTTTCGCAATATTCTCTGACTATGAGACCCGATACGGAGGGTCTTAAGGTTTCGTAATCGTCATCACACATACCGTAATTGCCGATAAGCGGATAAGTCATCACGACTGCCTGCCCCGTATAAGAAGGATCGGAAACTATTTCCTGATAACCGACCATAGAAGTGTTGAACACCAGCTCGACCATACGGTTTTCCGGTGATCCGAATCCGGTACCCACAAACTCGAGACCGTCTTCAAGCACGATTTTTTTGTTCATTCGATTCAGCTCCTTTGCTCTTTCCCCGTCGCTTAACCTTTTCAATCTATGTTACACCAAAGATGAAAGCTTGTCACACTAAATGATTTTGTTTTTTACACCAAAAAATTATAGAGGACAGAACGGGTCTGTCCTCTATAGAGTATTGGCTGCGATCATTCTGTTTTAACGGCCTTTTTGACCTTGTCCTTCGGAAGATACTCCGCAAGGGTCCGCTCGAGGTCTTCGGGTTTTGTGGGCTTCGTAAGATAATCGTCAAAGCCCTCCGACAGATACATCTCCCTCATGCCCTCTATGGCGTTCGCGGTAAGGGCGATGACGGGACAGTCAAAGTCCGGATCCTCCCTGAGTCTGTGGAGCGTCTCTATGCCGTCCATGCCCGGCATCATATGGTCGAGCAGGATCAAATCGTATCTGTTCTTTGAGCAGAGCTCGATGCCTTCCTTGCCCGAGAGCGCCTGATCGACATTAATGCCGGTCTGCTTGAGCAATCCCTTTACGACCATGATGTTTACAGGCGAATCGTCGATCACGAGTATCGTTGCTTCAGGCGCCGTAAAGCTCGGCACGTACGGTTTTCTTTCCTCGCGGCTGCTTTCGGTATCGCTCAGTTCTCCGACCTTGCCGGGTCCGGCGATCTCCTGGATAATATACGCGGTAAAGGTCGAACCCTCGCCGTATGTGCTCTTTACGTCTATCTTTCCGCCCATCATGTGGACCAGATTGTTCGATATCGCAAGTCCGAGACCTGTTCCTTCGATGCCCTTGTTGCGCTGCATCTCGAATCGTTCGAACTTGTTGAAGAGCTTTGCCATGTCCTCTGGTCTTATGCCGATGCCGGTGTCCTCGACCTCGAACTTAAGCATCACGAAATGATCCTGATCCGCATTTTCCGCGCCCGTATCGCTTTCAGCGCCGACGCGCAGAATAACGGAGCCCTTCTCGGTATATTTGACCGCATTGTTCATGATGTTGAGCAATACCTGTCCGATCCTGTTCTCATCGCCGTGCAGATCGTTCGGGAGATTGGGATCCATCTCTACCTTGAGCTCCAGATCCTTTTTCTTAGCCAGCTCGCCGATCTGATTCGTGATATTCCTGATCAGGTCTCTTAAACTGTAATCTGAGGAAACCAGCTCAAGCTTGCCCGATTCGATCTTTGTAAAATCGAGGATATCGTTGATGATGCTGAGCAGGTTCGTGCCCGCGTTCCTGATATTCTCGGAATAATTCCTGATATCCTCCTCGCCCGATTCGCGGCTGATCATCTCATTCATTCCGAGGATCGCGTTGACAGGGGTTCTGATCTCATGCGACATATTCGCAAGGAAATTGGATTTCAGCTCGCTTACATGCTGCGCATAGCGCTCCTCGTCGAGTATGCCCGAGATGTTCTTTACAAAGGTGAACACGCCCGAGAAAAGCATCAGGTACATGCCCACGATGAACGGATACGCGTCATGATTGTCATAGGTCGTGACTAACCTTATCGCCTGGAAGATGGCCGCTACGAACAGCGCCACAAAACCGCTGACAAGGAAGAAGTATCCCTTTGCCCGTTTTTTGACCACATCGGTGACGATCGTGACGATCATCGTAACCAGCATTATGATACCTGCCAGTCCGATGTACAAAAGATTGTCCTGGAAAGAACGGATCCCGCAGAAATGACTGATCGCGACGACTACATCGGTGATCAGGTATATGAGCCCTACGATCATCAGCAACGGCTCATGTCTTCTGTCCTGCGCGTAGTTAAGGCACAGCAGGAAGAAGAACGGGATCGTCATTACCAGCATATATTCCATGGGTCCGTCTACGTAATAGTTCCGCATGGCGATCTGGTAAAGGAATGAGTCGAAGATAAACCACAGCGACAGCAGCATGACGCCGATCGCCAGGTTGATGATATAGAATTTTCTCTTGTAGATGAAGCGCATCACGATCGTAACGACCGAGAACATCAGCGCGAGTATGAAAAGGATCACCGCAGCGATAAACTGCGTTCCGTCCTTTTTGAGCATATAAAGGATCATGCCGATCTTATCGCCGATCAGCACGGCGTTGAAATTGGTATTGTCCTTGCCCTCGTCATAGCACTCGAGCACGATCGCCTGACCCGCGTCGCGGGCATGCAGCTCCACCAGCATATAATGGCTCTTTACGTAGCCGCCGGGAAGCGGATTATCGCTGCTGTCGAAATCAAGACGAAGCTCATTGTTCACATATACCCTCATGCTCCTGTTGGTCAGGAAACATGCGTAGGAATTCTCGTCCACAGCTCCGGGAAGCCTCGAAGTCAGCGTTACCGTATCTCCGACCCCGATCTCGAGCGATCCGGGGAAGCGCACATGACGGACCTCCCCGTCTGAGTCCGCGTATGACCAGGTATTGTTGAAAACCTCACAGCTGCCGGTGAAATAATGAGTCGACTGAGTGAAAAACTGGCCATAGATAAAGAACCCGAGTATGCACGCAAGTATGATACTCAGTCCTATCTGCACCGTCTTAAAAAGTATCGACGATTTCGGTTCGCCGTTAACGCCGGTTTTTTCCTTCATATCCGCTCCTTCTGCAAGCCGCTTCAGCGCTTATGCAGAATTCCCATTTCTGTCAGTTTGTTTTTAAGCTCCTCGGAAGAGGTACAGTGCACGCCCGTGCCGCCCGCCGTCTCCCATTCGGAGATATTCTTGGTATAATCGTCTATCAGGATGTCGTTCCTGTTATGCACAAAATCCTTTTTTTCCGCGCGTGAGACCGTGTGGACGATAACTCCCTCGGGCAGGTATCTCCTCACCCAGGAATTCTTATCCTCGGCCGCCGTAACGATGCCTCTGCGGGGCTTGGGTATACCCGAAAGTATCCTGCACCGGTCGCCGTACTCGGCATACAGCTCGTTAAATATCTCTATGCTGCCGGGTATAGGCTCAAGACTGTCGTAAAAATGGGGATAACCGCGCATGGCGCCAAACAGCTCCTCATCGCTCTCCGCCGTGGAATGCTCCTGGTCGCGAGGTTCGAGATGCAGCAGCTCCTTGACCCCTCTGGCAAAATCCGACAGTACTCCGTCCATATCAAAATAAATATACCCAACTTCAGCCATATATAATCTCCGTCTTATTCAGAGAACATGTGCAGGTTTCGTTAAACTACACATTCTTCAAAACACCATCCGCGCAGATAAGATATTTTATCACTCTTCTTTTGTTTTTGCAATAATATCTTGAAGATTTCTCTTATACTTATACATCCCGGGACATAAGAATATCCTCGTACAGACAGCGAAGGATCTCTCCCACGCTCCATGCCTGCGCGTAGCAGCCTCTGCCGTTGTGAGGCGCATCACCGTCAAATATCTCACTGACGGAACCGATGCAGTTCTCAAACAGATGCGCCTTGACCGGCGCGATAAGCCCTGCTGCCTCGCTGCGCGTCTCTTCGGTCCGACCGTGAGTTTTAACATAAGCCGTGATGAAAGCGCCGAGCAGGAAGCCCCATGCCGTCCCCTGATGATATGCGTGATCGCGTTTCTCGAGCGAGCCGAGATAGATCGGATGATAGTCGGGATCTGCAGGATCGAGGGAACGCAGGCCGCAGCCCGCATACAGTTTTTCCTTAACGGCTTCGACCACGCTGAGCTCGTATCCGGGATCGAGCAGAGGATACGGCAGGCTCACGGCATATATCTGGTTAGGGCGCAGACGGGGATCGTCTCCGGCATCAACCGCGGCGTTCCATGCAACGGCTGCTGCAGCTCCTGTATCGACTGCCTCACCGTCCGTTGCTTTAGTTCCTTCGGTGTCGTAATCTTTCCTGCCGGGCAGACTGTCCACGTCGCAGTCCACCACGTCGAACAGATATCCGCCCTGTTCGTACCGGAAGCGATTATTGAAGCTGTCTTTGACTTTATCTGCGAGTGCGGCATATTCTCCCGCATCGGGGTCACCATAGTCTTTCGCAAGCCGCTCCGCGATCCTCAAAGCGTTGTACCAGAGCGCGTTGATCTCGACGGGCTTGCCGTGGCGTGGTGTAGCCACCCAGTCGCCGACGCGCACATCCATCCAGGTCACCTGGTCGAAGCCTCCGCCCGCGTGTATCAGGCCGTCCTCGTCCATTTTTATCGAGAAATGCGTCCCGTTTTTATAACCGGCGATTATGTTCTTCAGGCAGGGCCAGATCTCAGTTCTTATGAATTCGTCAGCTCCCCGGTGAGCGCGGTCTTTTTCTGGCTGCCGGTCTGCTTCCTGCAGCATGCCGTTCTCTCCGTCCGCATGTCTGCTCTCTGTATACTCGAGATATTTATGCACGGCATAGAAATACCAGAGCGACGCGTCGGCGGTATTGTACAGAGGCTCCTGCCCGCCGTCCGGGAACATGTTCGGGATCAGACCGTCCTTTTCGTAACGGGCAAAGGTCTTTAATATCGCCTCCGCCTCATCAAACCGCCCTGTAACGAGCGTAAGGCCCGTAAACGCGATCATCGTGTCGCGTCCCCAGTCCGTGAACCACGGAAGCCCCGCAAGGACCGTAGAGAGCCCTGTAGAGCTGCGGAAGGCTATAAAATTGTCGGCTGCCTGAGACAGTGCCTCGAACAGCATACTGTCAGAAACGTCTGCAGGGCAGGTGAGAATATGCTTATGATGTGGGAAGGCTTCAGGGTCGCGCAGCGCTGTATCGGCCAGTTCTCCCGCGCGCTCCCGCGCACCCATGATGATCGCCTGTGCTTCGTTTGCGATATCCGTTTTTTCTTCAGTCACGCCGTCAGCTGCCTTTTCGCCGGCCTCCGTGATCACTTCGCAGATACAGCCGACGACCTTTGTTTCGCCCGCGCCGATCTCATATACGATATCGTACGGCTTAAAGGCACAGTCGAGGCCCTCCGCCTCGTTGTCGGTCTCGGTCTTTAAGAGAATATTCAGATCGTATTTATCACTGCGCTCCTGCACCCTGCAGCTGCTGAACGAGAATCGGATACAGGCATTTTCTCCCGAACGCGGCACAACCGTTATCCGTCCGACTGCGTCAGAGCCGTTTCCGGTCTCCTCGGGCTGTCCTTTTTCTGCCGCATATGCAGTCTCGTTCCCAACTGTATCCCGGTTGCCCGCGCAGGCACAGTCTGCTGCCAGCACCTCTTTTACGGTTCCTGGGGTGTGCGGGGTGCTGTGCTCTCTCCAGTTGAACAGCGGCGTCACGATGAACTTTGCGGCACTCCCAAGATTCTCTATACGGTAGAGGATCGCGCATTTATTCTCACCGTATTGAAGAGCGATCGTCTTGCGTATGCGCAGACTCCCGACCTCATAGGAAAATGTCACAGCGCCGTCACTTAAGAAAGACTTCATGTAACGGTTGCCCTCACATGCAGTCTCCCTGCCGTCCTTCAGATGCACAGATGCCGAAAGGTCCGTTACGCATTCGTTCGCGATCACGCGCTCCTCGGTTTTTGAAAGAGCGATAAACCTCTCCACCGGAGGATGAAGGCTCGCTATCAGATAGCCCTGATGTGTCCTGTTCAGAGCGCCTGTTACCGAGCCTCCCGCATATCCTCCTATACCGTTTGTAAGTACCCATTCACGACGAAGGTCCGCCTCAAGCGGACCTCCCACGTTCAGTTCAAATCCGACCATTATCTGACTTCCTTTACTTCGTAATCCTGATCCTCAACCGCTTTTTTCAGCACATCATCGGGAACATCCTCGGAAAGGAGCACGCGCGCGGTACCCGCATCATGGCTCACCTCTGCCGAAACCACTCCCTTGACTGCCTCGAGTGCCTTTTTTACCCTGGCTTCGCAGTGAGTGCACATCATACCGTCAATATACATAGTCTTCATATCTTTGTCATCCTTTCCGCCTTCCGGCTGTGAATTATCCTGTATCTGTCCGTCTGCCGGTGCCGCATCCGCCATACGCCGGCTTCTCTTTCCGAACGGCCTGTCCTTAGATGCGTCAAATACTTTGAAGAGGTTCAGTCTCAGGGCGTTTGTGACCACGCAGAAGCTCGACAGACTCATCGCCGCCGCGCCGAACATCGGATTCATGCTCCATCCAAACAGCTTAACATACGCCCCCGCAGCGAGCGGTATGCCTATAACGTTATAGATGAATGCCCAGAACAGGTTCTCCCTGATATTCCTGAGCGTCGCCCTGCCGAGCCTGATCGATGCGGGAACGCTCCTTAGGCTGTCCTTCATCAGGACGATGTCCGCAGCGTCTATCGCGATATCGCTGCCCGCTCCGACCGCGATGCCTATATCGGCACGGGTGAGCGCAGGCGCGTCGTTGATGCCGTCTCCGACCATAGCGACCTTGCCCTGTGTTGCGAGCTGTCTGATGACTTCTTCTTTGCCTCCCGGCAATACTCCCGCCACCACGCGGTCAACGCCTGCCCGTCTGCCTATGGCATTGGCTGTTCTTTCATTATCGCCCGTCAGCATGACAACTTCAATACCCTGTTTTTTCAGCTCCGCTACGGCCTCGGCCGCGTCGGGCTTCAGTCCGTCCGCAACGCAGATTATTCCGAGCAGGGAGAGCTCTCCGTCCTTCGCTTCGGCAAAGAACAGCGGTGTTTTGCCTTCATCGGCATAGCCTCCGCTTTTCTGTTCCAAAGCCGGGATATCGATACCGTCCGATGACTTTCCGGACAGCTCCTTCATGAGTTTCAGGTTTCCGCCGTATATCCGCCGTCCGTTTACTAAACCCTCGACTCCGCTTCCCACGAGGGTCTTAAACTCTGAAGTCTGTGCAGGTTTTAACCCCTGCGCTTCGGCATATTCGGTAACCGCCCCGGCCAGGGGATGTTCGCTCTTAAACTCCACCGCGTAGGCCAGTTCCAGAAGCTCCCGCTCCGTAATGCCCGCCGCAGGCACCACATCCGTCACCGCGGGCTTACCCGTTGTTATCGTGCCCGTTTTGTCGAGAGCCACGATCTCGGTCCTGCCCGCTGCCTCGAGCGCTGCCGCGGTCTTATAGAGGATACCGTTCTTTGCGCCCATGCCGCTGCCCACCATGATAGCCACGGGAGTAGCCAGTCCCAGCGCGCACGGACAGCTGATCACCAGCACGGATATCGCTCTCGCAAGCGCATATCCGACCTCTGCACCCGTGAGCATCCATATGATGAAAGTCACTGCGGCAACACCGATCACCGCAGGAACAAAAATACCCGAAACCTTATCCGCCAGCTTTGCGATAGGCGCCTTGGTCGCCGCCGCGTCGCTCACCATGCGGATGATCTGCGACAGTGTCGTATCTTCGCCTACCCTGGTCGCGCGGCATTTTACGAAACCGGACTGGTTCATGGTCGCCGCGGATACCGTACTGCCGGACTCTTTGTCCACGGGGATGCTCTCACCCGTGAGAGCCGCTTCATTTACCGCGCATGTGCCTTCGAGCACCACTCCGTCGACCGGGATGCTCTCGCCTGCCCTGACGACAAATATATCCCCGCTCTTAACCTCTGCAACGGGGATCTTTGTCTCGACCCCGTCGCGCTCCACGGTCGCAGTTTTCGGAGCGAGTCTCATAAGTCCCTTAAGCGCGTCTGTCGTTTTGCCCTTAGATCGCGCCTCTAGCATTTTACCGACCGAGATCAGCACGAGTATCATGGCCGCGGACTCGAAATAGAACTCGTCCATGTAATCCATGACGGCTTCCGCATCGCCTCTCGTCTGTGCCGCGGTCATCAAAAAAAGCATCCACGTGCTGTAGACAAACGACGCCGACGAACCCAGTGCCACGAGCGTGTCCATATTCGGAGCGCCGTGCAGAAGGCCTTTAAAGCCCACAGTAAAGAATTTGCCGTTTATGATCATGACAATGCCGGCCAGCAGGAGCTGTACCAGCCCCATCGCGACGTGATTGCCGTCAAACCATGACGGAATGGGCCATCCGAACATCATGTGCCCCATGGAAAAATACATAAGGACAAGTATGAACCCCGCGGAAACAATGAGCCTCCTGCGTATGACCGGTGTCTCCTTGTCCTCGAGGGCCGCAAGCTCCGCCTCCGCGTCAAATGCGGCGGATACTTTTCCGGATGCGTGATCACCTGACGCTTCGCCTGCAGTCTGTCCGGCATTTTTGAGCGCCGCGCCGTATCCGGCATTCTCAACCGCCCTGATGATCGCAGCGGGATCTGCGCTGCCCTCAACGCCCATGGAATTGGTGAGCAGGCTCACCGAGCATGAATCCACTCCTTCGACCTTGCTGACCGCCTTTTCGACACGGGCCTGGCATGCCGCGCAGCTCATGCCCGTAACCGTATACTGTTCCATATTGCTCCTTTCGCGTTTATCGTACGAAAGAGGGCCTTCACTTGCGTTCAGACCCCCGGAAATCACTTACGATCACTCGTACAGCTTCTCCATCTCGTCGAGCAGCTCGCCGAAGAGCTTAAGTCCCGCATTAACGGGCTCTGCGGTCGACATATCGACGCCTGCGATCTTTAAGAGCTCGATCGGAGGCTTCGAGCATCCGCCCGAAAGGAACTTTTTATAATCGGCCACGGCAGGCTCTCCGAGGCTTAAGATACGCTCCGCGAGCGCAACCGCCGCCGAGAAGCCCGTAGCGTACTGGTAAACATAGAAATTGTAGTAGAAATGAGGGATCCTTGCCCATTCCATCGCGATATCCTCATCCACGCACATATCCTCACCGAAATAGAGCTTGTTCAGGTCATAGTAGAGCTTCTTTAAAACATCGGGTGTCAGCGATTCGCCTCTCTCCGCCATCTCGTGAGTTTTCAGCTCAAACTCGGCAAACATCGTCTGACGGTAAACCGTGCTCTTGAAGCTGTCGAGGAAATGATTGATCAGGTATGCCCTCTGAGCCTTGTCCGTGGTCTTTGAAAGAAGATGCTTTACGAGCAGTACCTCGTTGCAGGTCGAAGCAACCTCGGCAACGAAGATAACGTAATCGGCATCGACGAAATTCTGGTTTTTGAACGAATGATAGGAATGCAGGGCATGTCCCATCTCGTGCGCCAGTGTAAACATGCTGTCGAGAGTCCCCGAATGGTTCAGGAGCACAAAAGGATGGGTTCCGGGGATGCCTGCGGAATAAGCGCCGCTCCTCTTTCCCTCATTCTCGTAAACATCGATCCAGCGGTTCTCAAAGCCCTCTTTAAGGATCGCACGGTAATCGTCGCCCAGGGGTGCGAGAGCCTCGTAAACGGTCTTTTTCGCCTCCTCGAACGGGATATTTACGTCCACGTCCTTAACGAGCGGTACGGCATTGTCGTACATATGCAGCTCGTCAACACCGAGCAGCTTTTTGCGCAGACGCACGTATCTGTACATCTTGTCCATGTTCTGATGTACGGCCTCGATCAGATTGAAATAAACCTCTTTCGGAACATTGTTGCGGTCAACCGCGGCCTCGAGGCAGCTGTTGTATTTGCGCGCACGGGCCGAGAATATGTGAGCCTTGACCTGTCCGTTATATACTGCGGCGAGAGTGTTCTTATAGCTCGCGTAGGTATCGTACATGGCCTTGAAGGCCTCCTTGCGCACGCGCCTGTCCTGACTCTCGAGGAAAGGAATGTAGCGTCCGTGAGTCAGACGCACCTTCTCGCCGTTCTCGTCGGTGATCTCGGGGAATACGAGGTCCGCGTTGTTGAACATCGAGAATGTATTCGATGCTGTGCTCATAACCTCGCCTGCAGACGCGAGGAGCTTCTCCATCTCGGGGCTCAGCATATGTGCCTTGAAACGAAGCTTCTCGTTGAGCGCTCTCCTGTAGTACTCCAGCTCAGGCTTCTCCTCGCAAAACTTATCTATCGAGCCGTCGGGGAGAGCGAGCAGCTCGGGATCGATGAACGAGAGCTTTTCAGAGATGCGCACATACTTTGAACGCACGGTCATGACGAGCTTCTGGTTCTCGGCATTGCCGGTATCCACATCGCCTACTCTCGAGGCATATCCGAATGTCCTGCTCGCGATATACTCTATCTCTTCTTCAAGCTTTGCCGCCGCATATACATTATCCGCGGTGTTCAGCTTTCCCTCGTATCCGGCCAACTCATCTGCCAGCATCTCTGCCTTTGCGAGGTCAGCCTCCCAGTCCTGCACGGTCGGGTATATATCCTCGACCTTCCAGGTATCTTCAACCTTAACTTCACTTCTCTTCGGTAATTCTTTTGCCATAAAAAACTCTTCCTCCTGTACGGGTGCGTCATCTGTCCGCATAATCTCCGGGCCTCTGCCGCATGCGATGCCCCAAAAGGATCCCCCGCGGTTAGCCCCGTACAACCATGATATACCCGAAATCCCGCAATGTCCATAAAAAGGGCATAAAATCGGGATGAATTTATAAAAAAATAAGAAACACTAAATACCGTGTTTCTTGTTATTTGCGTGCGCAAATGCTATCATTATCAACACTTATCAACACTTAAGATGAAAGGACATTCTCCGTATGAACTTTTGGTTCGTAGTTTTGTCGCTTATGGGTCTTGCGGGACTCGCCGGACTCTTCTATCTCGTAACACGCTTCAGAAAATTCGGCTTTATGCAAAAGATCGCCGAAAAGAGCAAACTGCTCTCATGGCTGCTCGCATGCGCGTGCGTTGCCTCGACATTTCTGTTCGGCCTGATAAATATATATGCAGTAGTCGTTGTGATCATCCATCTGGCTCTTATATGGATCATCTGCGACATCGTCGCCGCGATAGTCGGGAAGCGCCGCGGAAAGCGGTCTGAGCGCTATATCGCGGGCATCGTGGCTCTCGCTATTACCACGGTATATATGACAGGAGCATGGATAGCCGCTCATCACGTGTGGGAAACGGATTATACGATCACTTCGGATAAGGTTGACTCCCCCCTGAGGATCGCGCTGATCGCGGACTCTCATCTGGGGATCACTTTAGACGGCGAGGATTTCGCAAAAGAAATGGAAAAAGTACAGGCTGCGAACCCCGATGTCGTGGTGATCGTCGGAGATTACGTCGATGACGATTCAGAAAAAGCCGATATGCTGCGTGCCTGCGAGGCACTGGGTGATCTCAGTACAACATACGGCGTTTTCTTTGTTTTCGGCAACCATGACATGGGCTATTACAACAGTCGTGACTTCAGCGCGCAGGATCTGAAAGGCGCGCTGATTGCGAACGGTGTTGCCATACTCGAGGACAAGACTGTCCCAATCGGAGACGATTACGTACTGGTCGGCCGCAGGGACCGCTCGATGACATGGCGCGCATCGGCAGGCGAGCTGATGGCACAGACCGATGCTTCGAAATACTCGATCATGCTCGACCACCAGCCCAACGACTATGACTCCGAGGCAGCCGCAGGCGCGGACCTCGTACTCTCCGGCCATACCCACGGCGGCCACATGTTCCCCGCAGGCTACGTCGGCCTCATCATGAAGTCCAACGACAGCCTCTATGGGCTCGAGCAGCGCGGCTCCACTAACTTTATCGTGACCTCGGGCATCTCCGGCTGGGCCGTCCCCTTCAAATCCGGCACACACTCGGAGTACGTGATAGTGGACGTCATCCCGGCTCACTGATCCAACAGTTTTCCACAGACACGGGACGGTTCTTTCGTCTTCTTTTTGGGCTGTCGCGCAGGCGGCAACGAGTAAAACTTCCGCAACACGCGCCTGCGCTTTTCTCCCAAAACAGAAAGACGAAAGAACCGTCCCCGTGTCTGCTCCACACATTTCACTCTAAGCGTGTGCTCAATATAAAATAAAACCCTGAGACAGTTCGTTCTCAGGGTTTTTCTGTAATGTAAGGCGCGGGCGCTGCAGAGGGGATTTCCGAGACCCGTAGAGGACGCCGACACTTGGCATGCGTACTGTGCATGCTTAGTGGCGCTGCGTCCGTAAAAGGAGCGCGAGCGTGTCTCGGAAATCTCCTCGTCGCCGCCCGCGCCGTAAATTGGCTGGAACACACTATAGAACTCGGTCCCGGGTTTTATCAGTCCAGCGCCTCTTTCTTGGCAACCTGTACCTTCTCCTCAAAGCTCGAGAACATGTCGTCCACCGCGCCGGCCTCAGGCTTGCGTGTGAACAGGCTCACGATGGGAACGATAACAAGTCCGCCTACCATAGCGATAACGCCGGAATTGATCGAGGACTTGAAGATGTAGCCGAGGAAGGTGCCCCAGCCCGAAACATCGATACCGCCAAGCGTTACAATGAGCTGTGTGATCGCGATGCCGCAGCCCCATACGAAGCATACCGCTACGGAAGCCTTAGTGATGCCCTTCCAGTACAGACCGTAGAGGAAAGGAGCGAGGAATGCGCCTGCGAGCGCGCCCCACGAAACACCCATCATCTGAGCGATGAAGGTCAGTCCGGGGAATGCGTCCTTAATGACAGCGATAACAGCAGAAACCAGGATAAAGAACACGATGAACAGTCTCATGATGAAGACCTGTTTCTTCTCAGTCAGTTCTTTTTTCATCGAAGGCTTGATAACGTCAAGCGTAAAGGTCGAGCTCGAAGTAAGTACGAGCGATGAAAGCGTTGACATCGAAGCTGCGAGCACGAGCACGATAACTATCGCGATGATAACGGAAGGCAGTGTCGAGAGCATCGTAGGAACGATCGTGTCGAACAGGGGCTTGCCTGTTGTGGGATTGTACTTGATCTTGTCTGCGTAGAGACGTCCGAATCCGCCGAGGAAATAGCATCCACCGGCCACAACGATAGCGAAGATCGTCGAGATAACGGTTCCCTTATGGATATCCTTCTCAGACTTGATCGCATAGAATTTGCCGACCATCTGAGGCAGTCCCCATGTGCCCAGAGAGGTCAGGATAACTACGAACAGCAGAGCGAGCGGATCGGGTCCGAAGAACGAGGCAAAAGCTCCGCCGCCTGTCCATCCGTCCGAAGGGATGGCCGCGAGTGCCTTTTCAGCCGCGAGCAGGCCGCCGTTGTCCTTGACGACCGCGGCGATAACAGCCACGATACCGAACAGCATGATGATACCCTGAATGAAATCGTTGATCGCGGTAGCCATGTATCCGCCGAAGATAACGTAGATACCGGTGAGAACCGCCATGAGAGCGATAACTACCCAGTAAGGAATATCAAATACCAGACCGAACAGGCTCGAAAGTCCGTTGTACAGGGATGCGGTGTAAGGGATCAGGAAAATGAAAACGATGACCGCCGCAATGACTTTCAGAGGGGTGGAATGAAAACGCTTGCCGAAATAATCGGGCATGGTCTTCGCATCGAGTTTCTGGGTCATGATCCTCGTTCTTCTGCCGAGGATGTTCCATGCGAGCAGCGATCCGATAAATGCGTTGCCGAGGCCCGCCCATGTAGCGGAGGTTCCGTAGAGCCAGCCGAACTGTCCGGCATAGCCTACAAAGATAACAGCCGAGAAATATGAGGTACCGAAGGCAAATGCTGTAAGCCAGGGGCCTACGGTACGTCCGCCGAGTACAAAGCCCGAAACGTCCTTTGTGCTCTTACGAGTTGCAAAACCGACACCGATCATGATCGCGAAGAAGACCACCAGCATGATCGTGCTGAGAATGACAGTTGAGTTCATAACAATTCTCCTCTTGAATATTTCGCTTTAAACCGTTGCGCTTTAAAGCACTAAAGCGATTCTATCCAAAACTTCCCCTCCTGTCAAGTACTTTTTCTCATTTCTCGAGAATATAGCAGTCGACATTGAGATAGTCGAGCTCATCCTTTTCGGAATCATAGTTGCTGCTGAAGCGTATGATCTTCAGATCGTGGTTTTCGTCGAGCCTGATAAGACCATAGTTTTCCAGATCGAAGGATATATACTTCGAAGATTTCGCGCGCTCACGCCCGAAGTTTTTAAGGTCGGTGATAAATCCCGACAGATCGGCCTCATACTCGACCGAGTCTTTCACCTTGAGAGTGAACAGGGTATTCTCGGGATCCTTCTCATAACCTTCCGCGAAAGAAAGCTTTTTATAAGCCGAAATATCGAGATCTACCGGGTTGATGCCGTCACTTAAGAAATACTCGGGTCTGGCCGCATAAGATGAATTGTCATAGCAGGAAGCGAGTATCTCCCGCTCCGCCTCGGTATAGAGCTCCTCCGCCGCCTCTTCGCCGCGGAAGCCGCATTTGCCCGTGAGAGTCCTGTACGCGGAACCCACCATGCCGGCCTGATCGGAGCTCTTCAGCTGTTCGTTCACGGTAATGCCCGACAGGCGCTTAACCTGCGAGCGGACGCTGACCGACGCGTAGTTTGCGTAAGGTACGAGCAGCACAATGGCGACTGTCGCCGCAGCAACCCATATGATCGCTGAAACACAGTCGCGTCCGGTGATGCGCTTTAACAGATACAGCAGCATGTAGATCAGCTCAAAGATCACAAGCACCACTCCGAAGTATCTGTCGGGAGTAACTCCGTACTCACCGATACGTATAAAGATGCTCCATGCCTGCAGGATGATGCACGGAACAAAGATAAACGGCAGGATATTCGCCGCCCTGCAGAAAATATTGTCTTCCCCGATACCCTGCGCCTGTGTCCAGATCACCATGCCTGCCACGAAAAGAGCCGTGATGATGCCGAATACGGTATTCGAAGGGATATCGCCCGTAACAAATATCTTGATGATGTAGATGTAGATGATCGCCATCGCCATAACGAGCATGGGCTCTAAGACATACATAACGCATATCTTGGCGAATTTCCCGACATCATCCTTTTTGCCCGACAGCACGAGCAGCAATGCGGGAACATAGATGCCTCCCGCAAGGAATATCTCGACTCTGCCCATAAGAGCGTCAGTATCGTAGATCAGCTCGTTGAATATCAGTATGATCAGCGCCAGACCGCCCGCGAACAGGCCGTAAACTATCGTG